>ENA-OWRJ01000018-OWRJ01000018.1-human-gut-metagenome-genome-assembly--contig:-NODE-18-length-246120-cov-13.441993_pt1 | contig 246120 bp, 209 predicted proteins | sample MGYA00248269_ERZ651897 | MGnify/ENA primary metagenome ERZ651897 (study PRJEB26924, sample SAMEA4378252) | human gut metagenome | biome: human gut; feature: human-associated habitat; material...
TTGGAAACATTGTTTGTTTTAGAAACCTTGAAACAGCCACTAATAATGCCTTAGCGCTTTTTGGAGATAAAAACGCAAGAGGTATGGTTATTCTAAAAACTTACAATGAGTATATGAATGGCTATGAAGATGAGCACGGAAAACATATTGAAGGTTATAACGAGCTTGTAGCCAGACTGGTAAATGAATTTCCGATAAGCAGTCAAATCATTGGCGAGGATAACGAAAAAGAATTCATCAAACTGTTTGGTAGCATTTTGAAATTGAGAAATATTTTAAGGTGCTTCGATGATTTTGAAAGCGACAGTTCTGTATCCGTTAGAGATTTACAGGATTATCAAAGCATTTATATTGACTTATATCAAGATTATGCTAAAAAAAGCGACATTGAAAAAGAACGAATCAACGATGACATTGTCTTTGAAATTGAACTTATTAAGCAGGTCGAGGTCAATATAGATTATATCTTGATGCTCGTTGCCAAATATCACGAATCAAACTGTGAGGATAAAACGATTCTTGCTAATATTAATAAATCAATAGATGCAAGTGTTGAACTGCGCAGCAAAAAAGCTTTAATTGAGGGATTTGTTGCCCAAATGACAGTAAAAACAGATGTTGAAAATGACTGGAAAGACTTTGTTAAAAAGCAAAAAGAGGAGGATTTAGAAACAATCATCAAAGATGAAAAGCTAAAACACGATGAGGCTCAAAAATTTATAGAGAACTCATTCAGAGATGGTGAAATAAAAACCACAGGAACAGATCTTGATAAAATATTACCGCCAATTTCAAGATTTTCAGGTGGTTCAAATAGGGCTTTGAAAAAACAAACTGTCATTGATAAGCTAAAAGACTTTTTTGAAAAATATTTCGGCTTAGTATAACACAAAATCCGCTACCAGTTAGAATTTGGTAGCGGATTTAACTATATAAAAATTAATTTAGAATTTACAATTTCTCTTGTTCTGTTGCAAACATTGTTCATTTGTGCAACCCATTCCTTCTGATCTTTTGCCTTAAGTTCTTCTGTTATATTGTCGCTTTCTGCTAGTTGCTTTACGATTTGAAAAAACATATTTTCAGCTTGATTTTCAATATCGACAAGATAGTCATTTAGTTTCTCGCTTGTCAACAGGTTCATGGATCTTTACTCTGCAAAATTTGTATTGTTTTAAAAAAATAATTAAAGCCTAACTTTTTGGGGGTACATCAGTTTTATGACTGCTATGTCACCTTCTGCAGAAAAGGTGTGGATTGGTATATCCGTTGGATTCTAAAAACATTTTGCGAAATTAGCACCCTCTACTCGGAAGGTGACTAGTTCACTAAAAGTGTACCGTTGTATGAGTCAAAACTAATTATACATAAAGGAGTATGTCGAATTATTAATAGTTATGTTACGAGTCAATAGGCTCTTTTTTTATACCCAAATTTAGGTCGTAAAAGGCTAATAACAGGTGATTTGTACAAATACAAGTATTTTATATTGTCAGAGTTCACAAAAATAAAACAACTTTCAAAAATATATTTACAACTTTGCATAATGTGATATATAATAACATTATGCAAATAAAATATATGCTAAACCAATAACATATTCGCCGTATAAACAAAGCGAGGTGATAAAAACAATTTTTAGTAAAAATTAAAATGAGGTGATAGTTGTAATTTAATTGCGGAAACTGACAACAAGATTTAGATTTAAGGAGGAAAGTATGAATAAAAAATTAAAAAAACTTGTTTCAGGAACATCGGTAACTTTGTGTGCATTGATTGCATTTTCATTGCCAACACAAGTGTTTGCACAAAATCTGCCGATAAATACAGAAGTTAAAATTCAAACTCCGAATGAAGAACAATCTTCTGATGAATACAAAACCGGAAACATTCTTTCAGAAATCAAAGACGAGAGAGATGAATATTCAAAGCAGTTCCGTTTGGATGACGGCACTACAATGGCTGTAAGTTATCAAGAGCCTATCCATTACAAAAATGCGGCAGGAGAATGGGTTGATTATGATAACAGCTTGAAAAATGAAACTGTAAATTCAGCATCCCCTGATGAAGTTACAGAGGAATATACTAATAAAAAGAGCGATTTTAAGGTTAACTATTCTAAAAAATCCAAAGAGAACTCTATGGTTAAAATCAAGGGCGATAACCAAAAAATCAGTTGGGGATATAAGGATACTAACAAAGTAAAGTCAACTATAGTAAACGATGATGAAAAGCTGACAGGTAATGACAAATTTACAACATTAAAAAACCTTACATCTGAAATTACATACGAAAACATTTATGATGATGTAGATGTTCAGTATTTTACAACCACAACAGGTGTAAAAGAAAATATTATATTAAAGAATAAGAATGCAAGGAGCGATTTTTATATTCAGTATAAATTTAATAATCTTACTGCAAAATCTGTAGATGACAAAACAGTAGAATTATTAAATTCTAAAGGTGACGCTGTGTATAAAATTGAAGCACCTTTTATGTTTGATAATGACGGCAAAAAAAGTACGGACTTAACATTATCAATAACAGAACAGAAGAAAAATAAGCTTACGCTCAAAGTTTCTGCAGATAAAAAGTTCCTTTCGGATTGTAGTTATCCTGTAACTATTGATCCGCAATTTACTACAAGTCAAAACTGGCAGAAATCTCAGTGTACATATGTAGATTCATCAAAGCCGTCAACTTGTTTCGGCTATGGCAGTACGAATGGTTATACAGGTACTGTTAATGTCGGAACATGGGGCAGTGGAATGTACCGTACATATTTTAAAATGAATTCTTTGCCGACACTTAACAAAGGTGATATGGTAGTTGAAGCTCATTTGAATATTCATTTGATGAATAAGGACTTTTATCAGGATATGAATATAGGTGCGTATTCACCAAACGGTTCTTGGTCACAGGATAAATTAACATGGAAAAATCAGCCGTCATACAATTCAAATGTTGTTGATTACGAAACATTTACTAAAAATGAATCAGAGGCTTGGCATAGTTGGAATGTAACTTCTTGTGTTAAGCGTTGGTATAACGGCGAAGCAAATAACGGCATTATGTTAAAATCACTTGATGAAAGTAACGAAATGCAGTGTGCTGAGTTCTATTCATCTAACTATCCATCAACATCAACTCCTCGTCCGTTATTTACTATTGTTTACAGAAACAACAAAGGTCTTGAAGATTATTGGACATATTCAAGTTTTTCTGTTGGTTCAGCCGGAACAGCATATGTAAACGATTATTCAGGTAATTTGACATTTGTAACTTCTGATGCATCAACAGCAAGCGGATATGCTCCTGCGTCGGTACAGCATGTATATAACGGATATATGGCAGGAGATAAGTATTCAAAAACTACACCGTATGTCGGTCGAGGTTGGCGACTTAATATACAACAAACATTGTTACCGTCAAGTGAATATGGTTTAACAGGTACAAGTAAGGATAATTATCCATATGTATATACCGATGGAGACGGCACAGAGCATTACTTCTACAAAAAAACTGAAAATGGAAAAACAAAATATCTTGATGAAGACGGCTTAAAGCTTGAACTTACTACATCAGGTAGTGGAAGTAGCAAGTATGCTATTAAAGATGAGAAAGATAATTATATTTACTTTAATACCAAAGGTCTTCTTACAAGTACAAAAGATTCCAATGGTAATAAAACGACAATAAATTATGCCTCTGACGGTACTACGATAAATTCTGTTACAGACGGAAGTAATAAGAAAATATTACTTCAGCAGACAGCAGGAAGTGATACTAAATATATTAGATATACGGTTGATCCGGCAGGAAGGAAAACTGAATTTAGAGATAGTAGCGGCCTTTTATATCAAATCAATAAACCTGACGGTAGTCAAATAAAACTTACATACGACAATGACAAAGCGTTGAAATCAATTACAGATATCGACGGATACAAAGTAGTGTTTGAGTACACAAGTACAGCATCGGGCAAGAAAGTATCTGCGATTCAGGAATACGGCAAAGACGGCACAGCAGGTCAGAAAATTACATTTGACCGTACAAAGTATAATACAACGGTTAAAAAGACATACGGTGCGGATGGAATCGCAAACACGGATGACGATTTAACTTCAACATATCAGTTTGATGAGTTCGGTAGAACAATCTCTATAAAAAGCGAGACAAAAACAAGAGATTTAGGTGCGTCTGTTTATACTTACACAGACGGCGTAAAGAATTCTGCTGCAGACAATATCAAAATGTTAAATAAGGTTAACTCAAACTATTCAACAGGTTCAAATTCAGTTAATCTTATTTCAAATTCCAATATGGAAACCGATTCTTCTTGGACAGCCGGTGCTTGGGGTGGATCAAATACATTTAATGAAGAGTATTCTACATCACAGCATTATTTTGGAACAAAATCTCTTGGAATTTCGGTGTCTGCTTATGAAGGAACATCAAGAGGAAGAGTGTATCAGGATATCAGCAACACAGTTTTAGAGCCGGGAAAAACTTACACACTTTCAGGTTATATAAAAACAGTCGGTGTTGTAAACGGTTCGTCTGATAATGCAGGTGCGTTTATCTGTGCTGAATCTCATAACTCTGACGGCACATTTACACCTTCATATTCTGATTTTGTAGTTGGAAATACCGATTCAGCTGTAGATAACGGTTGGCAAAGAGTTAGTACAACTTTTAAAGTGCCTGAAAATTCCAGCAAAACACGAATAAACCTTGCTTTAAAGCAGTCAACAGGTACAGTGTATTTTGACGGAATTCAGCTTGAATCCTACACAGTAGCAAATAACTACAATATGCTTGAAAATTCAGGATTTGAAAAATATTCGTCAAACGGATTGCCAACATCATGGTATGACGGATATTCTACTCTGAATAATGCAATTGATTGTAAAAGCGAAGCACACCAACAAGGAAAATATTCTTTCCGTATAAAAGGTGAAGCCGGCAAAGTAAAAAGTATCTGTCAGAATGTAAATATTACAGGAAAAGAAGAAGATACATATATTGTCAGCGGTTGGGCATATGCAAATGCTGTTCCAAAGAATGAGGATGATACGAGGAAGTTTAAAATTTCCGTAAAAATCACTTATTCGGATAACTCAACAAAGTACAAAATACCTGCACCGTTTAATTACTCGATTTCAGGTTGGCAATACACATCTGCAGCTTTTAATTTGAGTGACGGAACAAATAAAGTAAAAACTCCTAAAACCATAACAATATATCTCAGTTATCAAAATCAGGAAAATTATGCGTATTTTGATAATATTTGTCTTGTAAAAGACAACGCAATGAGTTATACTTATGATAAAGACGGAAAAGTTATCAGTGTAGTTGATAATTCTAAAAAGCAGTCAACTATGGAATATAAAAATTCCGACTTAACAAAGAATATTGATGCTAAAGGCTACGCTTATGAGTACACATATGACGATAATCATAATGTAACTAAAATCGAAAGCCAAACGCATATGAATTATAACTACACTTACAGTACGAAAGGCTTGGCTACATCACTTGAAGTAAAGTGTGACTCTAAAGTAACAGATGTAGGTATATTAAAAAGTGAAGTTACTTATGATTCAAACGGACTGCTTTCAAGTGCAACCGATCAGGATGGCAACAAAGTCGAATATAAATATGACGGTAACAAGGGTACTCTCACGCAGACAACAGATAAGCTTGACAGCAAAAATCCTGTTGTAACAAACTACGCATATGACAGCAATACCGATCAAATTAAGTCGGTTAAACAGTCTGACAGTAATGGTAACGAGTATTCAATTGCATACTCATATTCATCAAAATCAAAATTGCTTGAAAAAATCTCTCGTGACGGAACTGATTATTCAATTCAGTACGATGAATTCGGCAATAAGATTGATTCTAAGGTTGGCTCACAGTCACTTGCAAGTTATTCTTACAATGCCAACAATGGCGCACTTGTAAGCTCAACCTACGGTACAGGTCAAAATGTAAGTTATGCTTATGATGAATTTGGTAATGTGAAAACCAGAAAGTATAACGGAAAGACTGCATTTAATTGGTATTCAGACCGTGGCGGTAATATAATTCGTGAAAACGATTATCTTAACAACCGCTTGACCGATTTTACCTACGATACAACAGGCAGACTTGTTCGTCAGACTGTTGCTGACTCATCTGTAACAGGAAGTTCCAACAAGCTGTTGTTCGGCTTTGAGTATTCATATGACCTTAATAATAACATTACACAACTTGTTACAAAGACAACTGATAAAACTGTAAAGAACAAGTTCACATTCGGAAAAGATAACCTGCCTGCAACCTTCACATTAAGCACAGGTAAAAAGGTTAATTATACTTATGATGGACTTAACCGTCTTACAAAAACATCATTGACTACTTCCACCAATACACCTATTGATACAACATACACTTATTTTGCGAGTAAGCGTGGTTCGGGTTATACAACTACAAAGCTGAAATCAGAGGTTATCAACGGCGAAAAGTATGAGTATAAGTATGACGCTCACGGTAATATTACTCATATCACCAAAAACGGAGTATTGCAGTATCGTTACGGTTACGATATGATGAATCAGCTCATCAGAGTAGATGATAAGCAGAAGGGTAAAAGTTATAAATATACTTATGATGCAGGCGGTAACCTTATATCTGAAACCGTTACCGATTCAAACGGTACAACAAGCAATGCTTATGAATATAACAATTCAAATTGGGGAGATGTTCTTACATCATATAACGATCAGAACATAACCTACGATGAAATCGGCAATCCGCTTACATACCGTGACGGAATGTCAATGACATGGAAAAACGGCAGACAGCTTGCAACACTCACAAATAGTGATACAAGCATAAGCTATGGCTATGATAGTGACAGTGTTCGTACAACTAAAACCGTAAACGGTAGAAAGTACACATATGCGTACCTTAACGGTCAGCTATTATATGAAACCCGTGGCGACGCAAAGTTCTATTATTCATACGATACAAACGGAATTTTGTATAATGTCAGATACACCCTGACTGACGGTGGTACCGAGTATTCATACTACTACACACATAATTCCCGTGGCGATATTGTCGGAATTTATAACGGAGCGGGCGAACTCAAAGCACACTATGAGTATGATGCTTGGGGTAATGTGATTTCTATAACCGATAACAACGGAAATGCAATCACAAACCAGAATCATGTCGGTAACTTGAATCCGTTCCGTTACAGAAGTTATTATCAGGACACAGAAACAGGTCTTTATTATCTGATGAGCCGTTACTATGACCCTGTTACTCATCGTTTTATAAATGCAGACGGCTATTTCCAGGCTGGTACAACTATTCTTGACGGAAATACTTTTGCATATTGCGCTAATAATCCTGTAAGTCGTGCTGATACGGGTGGAGATAGTTGGTTTTCGGATATTATTGCGACTGTAGTTGGAAAAGTATTTACAGCAATGGCTGCCATTTGTCCATGGATGGGTTCAAATAGTTCTACATCTGTATCACATACCAGTGAAACAAAACTGATTAATTCTGACTATGCACCAGTGAATTTTAGATGCGGGGAAAAAACTACCACCAATACATCGACTCATACATATTCATTGGGTTCGCCTACAGTATACTATAATCAAGATTTGTATAGCTATAGTGATAACTATGGTAATAGGAACTCTGGCATAACACACACCTTTGGCGTTAAGTCGTTATCTCTTGATATAAGTATGAGTTTTGGTAGTGATGGTGTTGGTTTCAGTTATGCTAAAATTGACGGTGATATCTCAATGTATATTTCCTACAAAAAATGCAATAATTTTGTGACAGAAACAGAAGTTGGTTTTACGAAATGGGATAATTCGACTGGTACAACTGTATATTTGGGAGGTAGTTCTAATTCTGTTACTAGTAGTATGCTGATGTATGCTGCATCATCGATACCCAGCATTGTTGGTGCAGGTCTTGTGTTTAAAGTTTTAATACCTGCATTAGGAGGATGATGTTTGTGGTTTCTACAATATTAATATTTGTTATCGTAGGAATTGTTTTATTATACTTGATTGTTGCTTGCATAATTATCAAACTAAAAATTAAGCATAAAGTCCCTACTTTGATTATTAGTGCATTTATAGTAGCTGAATTGTGTTTTTATTTAGCATGTAATGTACCTTTTCCCGTGCATTCAAATGTATATTATAATTCCGTTGAGGAAATATTCACTGCTTTTAATAAAAATGATAATTTAAATGCCGTTATTGAGGGTGAAAATTCAGTAATGTGCGTGGGCAATAATAGGGTGTATTATTACTCTAAAACAGACAAAGGTTATCAATTCACTCCAAATAATCCGACGCATATGTTAGCTGATATAGATACTAAGGAATGCAGAGTATTGGTGAGAAGATATCTTGATACAAATGATTTTTATGTTATTATCAATTCCAATAATTTTGGTGAAATGAATGTGAGCGATAATAAAAATTCCCATTTTAGCATAGTAGCTGATTCTGTCCCAACATTGAACGAGAAAGATTATCATTACTATACTTGTATTAATAACTTTAACGACTATGTTGTAACTGCCGATAATCATGAAATTGTAATTTGCAAATAATTTGTCGTAATAAATTTATAATAAATCAGTTTTTTGCAATACTAAAATGTGGTAGAACATTTGCGGTAAAGGGGGCTCTTTAGAGTCTCCTTTGACCCCAAAAATTATGATGCACACAGTAATATTACCGATGTTACCAAAGACGGAGTTTTACAGTATCATTATGGTTACGATATGATGAATCAGCTTGTTAGCGTAGATGATAAGCTGAACGGTAAAGTTTATAACTATACTTATGATGCAGGCGGTAACCTTATATCTGAAACCGTTACCGATTCAAACGGTACAACAAGCAATGCTTATGAATATAACAATTCAAATTGGGGAGATGTTCTTACATCATATAACGATCAGAACATAACCTACGATGAAATCGGCAATCCGCTTACATACCGTGACGGAATGTCAATGACATGGAAAAACGGCAGACAGCTTGCAACACTCACAAATGGTGATACAAGCATAAGCTATGGCTATGACAGCGACAGTGTTCGTACAACTAAAACCGTAAACGGTGTAAAATACACATATGCTTATCTTAACGGACAGCTTATGTATGAAACCCGTGGCGATGCAAAATTCTACTATTCATATGATGCAAACGGAATTTTGTATAATGTCAGATACACCCTGACTGACGGCGGTACCGAGTATTCATACTACTACACCCATAATTCCCGTGGCGACATTGTAGGAATATACAACGGAGCAGGCGAACTCAAAGCGCACTATGAGTATGATGCTTGGGGTAATGTGATTTCAATAACCGATAACAACGGAAATGCAATTACAAACCCGAACCATATCGGTAACCTGAATCCGTTCCGTTACAGAGGCTATTATCAGGACACAGAAACAGGTCTTTACTACCTGATGAGCCGTTACTATGACCCCATAACCCACCGCTTTATAAATGCAGATGGCTATTTCCAGTCAGGCGGAAGCATTTTAGATGCTAATACTTTTGCTTATTGTGGTAATAATCCAGTTCTCAATGTTGATCCATTAGGCACCTGCAAAGTTCCTAATTACACATCGGCAGGGACATACATTGGACATACTTGGAAGATTAAAGAATCAGTTCCGGGTGTTCCGGGTTTTTGTAATGTTTGTAAGGGTTACGGATCAAATGCTCCCTCGAATACCTCACACAGTTTCATTATTAGTTCTTATACAACACCTTCTACAAAAAAACAAGACTACAACACTTGGAATAAGGTGGCAGATTCTTTTGGAGCTATATTTTGTAGTTTAGAAGTCGATTTTGATGCCGGCTTTGGATTTGGTTTTGATGTAACTGATATATTTTCCATAAAGGCTATGGGAAAACATACACTTATAAGTGTCCATTTTGATGAACAGGGCTTTTCATTTGGCAAGACAGATAGTGTGGAAGTTTCTGCAGGTGTGTGCGGTTGGGACTTGTTTGGAGTACAGGATACTAAATTCTATGAAAATGGATCTGGCAATGAGTATGAGAATTTTGGTTCATCTCATAAAATTGGCTTTTCAAAGGGAGATTATGTTGGTGTTGGTGCGACTATAGGTTTTGGTTGGAATTTGGATTATATATATAATAGATTTTGTGAAATATGGGGATAGTGATGAAAAAAATTCTTTTTGTTGATATTATTACGCTTTTTTGCGGAATGTTAGCAGTTTTTTTATTGTGTATATTTAAAATAACAGAAATATCTCCATTATCAATTACTATTTTGATTATCTCTCTTTGTGCTGTGCTATTATCCGAACTTTTTTCCTTAAAAATAAAAGGTGTTAAAATTACAAACGCTGTTGGTACATTTGCTTTTTTTATAGTGTTTTATACTTTTTATAATTTACCTTTCCTAGGTTTTGCTAATAGTTTTGGCATTCAAAATAGCATTGGCACGCTATTCTTATTTTCTTTTACATCAAAAAGTCTATTGTATTTGTCTTCAATCTTAAAGAATAAAAATATGAATTTTGCAATAAAAAGCAATTCTTTAAGTAGATCTAAAAATTACAGTCAATATTTTGTGCGATATTTTAAATGTTTTAGCATTTTTTTGTTGCTGAGTGGAATAGGCGTAGCTGTTTATAATTTGTTTTGCATGAATATAGATATAAGCTTGGCAGATGTGCTTTCAGGATTTAATAACCTTAATCCACAATTTCATTCTGATTTTTTTTAATTAGATATATTAGGCGTATTCATTGAAAAAATTGTTTATAACGAATAGTTGGTTGATTTGTTAACTAATTAAATAGTGAAATTGTAAGGGTAGAACATTTTGCTGAACGGAGGCTCGAAAGAGCCTCCGTTGACCCCAAAAAGTATGATGCACACAGTAATATTACCGATGTTACCAAAGACGGAGTTTTACAGTATCATTATGGTTACGATATGATGAATCAGCTTGTTAGCGTAGATGATAAGCTGAACGGTAAAGTTTACAACTATACTTACGATGCAGGCGGAAACCTGATAAATGAAACTGTTACCGATTCAAACGGTACAACAAGCAATGATTATGAATATAACAATTCAAATTGGGGAGATGTTCTTACATCATACAACGGTCAGAGCATAACCTATGATGAAATCGGCAATCCGCTTACATACCGTGACGGAATGAGCTTTGAATGGGAGAACGGAAGAATTCTCAAAAAGATCAACACTTCCGACAAATCCGTTCAAATGAGCTATGACTCAAATGGTATGAGAACACAGAAGTCTGTTGACGGGGTAAAGACCAACTATTACTACGACAGCAACAAAAATTTAATTGCCCTTGTAAAGGGTAATGACACTCTGTTGTTCTACTATGACAGTGAAGGAAGTGCAACATCATTCTCATATAACGGTACAATGTACTTTTATGTGAAGAACTTGCAGGGCGATGTAGTCAGAATAATCGACCTTTCGGGTACAGAAGTCGCAAGCTATGTTTATGACGCTTGGGGTAACATAAAAGATACCAAAGGTGACTCGACAGTCCGTGAACTGAACCCAATTCGTTATCGTGGCTATGTTTATGATACCGAAACTTCACTCTATTATCTCCAAAGCCGCTACTACGATCCATTCACAGGCAGATTTTTGAATGCGGATATATATTGCGATACGAACACAGGTACTCCGCTAAGTACAAATATATTTGCTTATTGTGAAAACAATCCTATAAGCAATGCTGACGAAAGTGGATACATTGCCGCTAATGTTATCGGTGCAGTTATAGGTGGAATAGTAGGAGCTGTTGGTGGATATTTCTTGACTAATTGGTTAGCGGATAAATTGAATCTGCATGGATGGAAAAGAAATGTTTTCGTATGGGGATTATCGGCTGTTATTGGAGCCGCTGCGGCTGTAATAGGGTATTTTATAGGACCATATGTCGCTAAATTAGCAACGAAATTAGCTTCGTATGTTGCTAATTTAATACAAAAGGGCAAGGTAGCTATTGCAAAATTAACTAATACAATAAGAAATAAAAGTGGCATTACAAAACTAATAGTAAAAAATTTAGTTAAAAATGCTAGCAAATTAAAGTATACAAAAACAGCCGCGAGTCACCTACCTTCAAGACCTTATATGAAATCTACCCATATAATAAAAAATATAATGCAGGCTGCTAATCCCGTTGCGGACAAGTCTTTAAAATATGGATTAAAGTGGGTGGTAAAGGGCTCTTATAATGGAACTAAAGGAATTTGGGAGTTAGTTATAGATGTTTCCAAAAAAAGAATCGTACATTTCTTATTCAAAAAAGGATGATATTATGAATTTTCGTATTGATTATACTTATTTTCAAGATTATGGCTTCCCCATCTATAGAAAGTCTGAACAATCATTTGATTTTGATCCTTATGTTAGTTCAAATTTTTCCTTAATGCTGGGTGCATCTTATACCAGTTTAGAAATAGATTTAAGTGATAAGAAGGTTCTGTATTTATCAGGACTTAGTCCCCAAAAGTCATGGATAAGAACAAAGGTTGTTTTACCACAGTTCAAAAAAGGAACATTGTATGTTGAAAATTTAAAAGATTGCTTACATGGAATGGGAATAGAGACTATTAATAATTTTAATGTAAATTATGACAAAAAAACAGGTTGGATTTTCTTTTATTCAAGTGATGAAATTGAATATAATCAATGCGTTATGTTTGCAAGAAATACAATAGTTGCCTTAAATAATGACGTTATCTCAGCCATTTGGGTTAAACCTAATTTTATAAAATAAACATTGTTAGTAATTTATAAAAGATTAGTTTACTTTCGCTATATTATATCTTGCTTGAGTTAATCGATTTGGCTTTTTAATTTTTTATAGCACTTTTGACAGCGTTTTATCCTACGATTATTCTTATGATAACAACGGTAATATTACCGAGATTAGACAGAACGGCAAACTCATAAATAAGTACACTTATGACAGTCTTAACGAGCTTAAAGAAGAATATGATTATGTAAATAAATTTTACATTAACTATTCTTATGACGGAGCAGGAAACCTGCAAAATAAATATGAACAGGTTCTTGATCCAAACTACGGTTATCCTACAGGAACACAGCATGGTAATACATACGAGTACACCGATACAAGCTGGAAGGATAAGCTGACAAAGGTTAACGGCAGTAATATTTCATACGATGCAAACGGCAATCCGCTTTCATACCGTGACGGAATGACATTTGAGTGGGAGAACGGAAGAATTCTCAAGAAAATCAACACTTCCGACAAATCCGTTCAAATGAGCTATGACTCAAACGGTATGAGAACACAGAAGTCTGTTGACGGAGTTAAGACCAACTATTACTATGACAGCAACAAAAACCTTATTGCCCTTGTAAAGGGTAATGATACTCTGTTGTTCTACTATGACAGTGACGGAAGTGTAACCTCATTCTCATATAACGGTACAATGTACTTTTATGTGAAGAATCTGCAGGGTGATGTAATCAGAATTATTGACCTCGCAGGTACAGAAGTTGCAAGCTATGTTTATGACGCTTGGGGCAACATAAAAGATACCAAAGGCGATCCGACAGTCCGTGAACTGAACCCGATTCGCTACCGTGGCTATGTTTATGATACTGAAACAGGCTTGTACTATCTCCAGTCTCGTTATTACGACTCATTCGCGGGCAGATTTTTGAATGCTGATATATATTGCGATACTGGTACAAGCACTCCATTAAGCACAAATATGTTCGCTTATTGTGAGAATAACCCTATACTAAATGTTGATTTTGATGGCTATATGTCAGCTGCGGCTGCGGCATCCAGTTTTGCAGCAAGCTATGGATTATCGCTCGGAGGTGCTGCACTAATAGCAAAGTTATCCGCTTTTCTTATGTCGGTTGCACCGTATTTGATTATAGCAATAGCTGTTGTAGTGGTGGCATATTCTGCCTATGTAATCGCCAAAAATGTATCAATTAGGAATGTAATGAATAAAATTCCTAATAAGTTAAAAACAAAAGATAAAACAAAAGTTGACTTAAAAAAATTCAATATTAGATTGCCAAACGGTGGCGGTTGGAAAGGCCCTGATGGATGGAAAATTGTAAAGGATATGGCTAAACACGCAGGTAGTGTTTGGAAACTTTTAAATAAATCAGGAAAAAGAATAGCTACTTTGTGGGAAGATGGTAGAGTGAGAGGCAAATAAAATGAAAACAATAGAAATATTATCTGAAATGAATATACATTTTGATGAAGCAACAGATAGTTTGTTTGACTATATTTTAGGGTGTAAAAAAATTACTACTTTAGATATGTTTCCGAAAGTTATTCATAATAGTAGAAAATATCAATCTGTTGAAGTTTTTTATCAAAGGGTATTAGATCGTAATATGAAAAAGCGGGAGTTTATTAATATAGAAAAACGTTTTATTGATTTTGTTATAAGTTTATGGCTTTATAATGAAACATATGTTGATATTTGTTCTTCTGAATTTAACAGTAGTTATTATTATAAAAAGAATAAAAAACTTTTAAAAAAACACAGCAAGTTTTTTACTAAATCTGCTGAAAATGATGAGTTTTTGTTAATTGAAAATAAAGATATATTGCATTCTTTTGCTATTCTTGCTACTCGAGATATTTCTCCTGTTATTTTCTACTTCAGGAATTCGAAAATTATGCTTTTGTTGAATGGATGTATAGGCTTAATTTATTATGGATTACCCAAAGAGGATTTACTCACAAAACAAATTGCTGATAATTGTTCTTTGTATTTATATTAAGCAAGGATGCTTTAGTTATACGACATAGTTAGTTGTAAAGATGCATCTAACAGGAACACAGAACGTAAATACTTACGAGTACACCGATACAAGCTGGAAAGATAAGCTGACAAAGGTTAACGGCAGTAATATTTCATACGATGCGAACGGCAATCCGCTTTCATACCGTGACGGAATGAGCTTTGAATGGGAGAACGGAAGAATTCTCAAGAAAATCAACACTTCCGACAAATCCGTTCAAATGAGCTATGACTCAAACGGTATGAGAACACAGAAGTCTGTTGACGGAGTGAAAACTAATTATTACTACGACAGCAGTAATAACCTTTTCGCACTCACACAGGGCAGTGATACGCTGTTCTTCTACTACGATAATTCGGGTGAAGTGATGTCGGTTTCCTGCAACGGAACAATGTATTTCTACATCAAAGACCTGCAGGGCGATATTACCAAAATTGTTGATAAGGACGGCAAAGCAGTTGCAGAGTATGCCTATGATGCGTGGGGTAATATGCTCACCGAAGACAACGGCACACTCACAATCGGCAAACTGAACCCGTTCCGTTATCGCAGTTATGTTTATGATGAAGAAACAGGCTTGTACTATCTCCAGTCCCGCTACTATGACCCGCTCACAGGCAGATTCTTAAATGCAGATACAAACTTAAATTCAAATATATTAGGGCTTAATGTTTATATATATTGCTATAACGACTCTGTTAATTATTTGGATAGAGATGGTTTTCAGCCTATATGGGCACAGATTATATGTGGTGAAGCAAAAGATACTGAGCTTTATAAATGGTTTGTTGAAATTACACAAAAGGGCGAATTTCCAGGGTTGTTTTATATAGCGGATTTTGTGCGTGATAAAAAAGGCATTTACCATGCAAGACAAGATTGTCTGCAACAATATGCAGGATATAACGATTTTTATGATTTTATGTTTAATTTAGGCACTCAAATGAAAACTCAAAAGTTTCCTTTTAGATATAATGGCAAAGATTATATATTGTGGGCTTGGAAAGGTGATTATCTGAATTTGGGTGCTGGAGCGGAAATGGGATTTTATTATGGAGGAGAACCGCACTGGCTTGTTGATACAAATTCCAAATTAAATATGGCTTTATTTGTAGAATACAATCATAGAATGATAATATCATTTACTCCTAAAGAAAAATATTGGTGGATAACAGGATTTAATCCATATTATCAAAATCCTAATGTCAATATGTTAAAAGTTACAATTAGAGTTAGATTTGATAATCCTGATATGTTTGCTGCTTTTTATAACAAATACAAAAGGAATCCTTATTGGACATTTGTTCGTCAGTGGTGTACTGGAGTCTTTGAATTTTAAAAAAGGAGTATTGCAAGTGAAAAGATTTTTAAAAATATTGTTAAGCTTATTTGCTATGGCTTTTTTTCTGTCATCTTGCAGTGAGATACACAAATTGTACAGTAATGATCAAAATATTGCTGATAATACAATGGCTGAAATTTCAGAATATATTAATTGTTCCAAAAATAAATCATTATCATTAATGTTTTCAAAAAAAGCTTTGACTGCAATTGAAAATATTGATGAAAAATTAAAGAAATTTGTTGCGAGGTTACATAGTGGAATAAAGGAATATGAACTGGCTACCGGTCCGATGGGTAGTGGTGAATATTACTATGGGAATAAGGTAGAGTCAATTGATGTGGGATACAAAATACTGACAAATGATAACGAGGAATATTACATAGGGTTCAGTAAGGTATATACTTGTTCTGAATATGATGATTTGTTAGGTTTATCTTCTTTGCGATTAACTAAAAACGATGATGCATTGTGGGATATCAGAGAGAATGAATTTTATATCGAAGTCGAATAATTAAGATACTATTTATGTATTCTATAACCTCGTTTCAACAAAAATAGGCAATCTTGCAATTACAAGCAATACCTATGACAGTAATGGCAATCTCGCAAAAACAACCTACGCAAACGGTGATTATTTTGAATATTCCTATGATGATTACGGTAATATTACTTTAATCACAGGCGAAACAGGCAAAATTGCCGAGATGATTTACAACAAGCAAGGTCTTGTTACAAAAACTGTTGATTATTCAAGCGGCAATACAGTTGAAAAGACATCTGTGAACGGTCAAACAAAGACTATTACAACAGGCACAGATAAAGACGGTAAGTCATTTGTAAGCAATGACGGTGTAACTAACGAAACCTCAACCGATGATTTTGGCAGAACAACACAGGTCAGAACTGTCCGCAGTGACGGTACTCTTGTATTTAATACAGACTATGAGTATGCAGACGGTAAGGCTGAAAATTCAACTACTAACCTTGTCAGCAAGTACAGTCAGTCATACGGCAGTGACAGCGTTTTATCTTATGATAGCAACGGCAGTATTACCGAGATTAGACAGAACGGTGAACTCGAACTCATAAATAAATATTCTTATGACACCTCATATGGTAATTTTTTATTGCCATATGAGGTCACTTTATTGTACTTTTTGCATTTTGCCGATTAGGCAAATGAATTTATCTAACAAAGAATGCATAAAATAGCAATAAAATAGTTTGACTAATATATAATATTGTGTTAAAATTATGCGAAAAGGAGGGTGACAGCTCTATGGAGCAATATATGCCGATAGTGTGGATAGGCTTTGCAATATTTATGTTGCTTTGCGAAGGCTTTACAACACAGCTTGTTTCGATATGGTTCGTTCTCGGCTCGGTTTGTGCCGCAATAACAACTATATTTACAAGCGACATAACAATCCAGTCGGCGGTGTTCCTTGTTGTGTCACTTGTTTCGCTTATCGTGACACGACCGCTTGTAAAACGCTTTAAAAAGCGTAACAAAACAACAGGAACAAACGCAGACCGCCACATTGGTCAAGTCGGATTTATGCTCACAGATTTAACCGATATTGACAAAACAGCACAGGCAAAAGTTGGTGCGGAAACTTGGACTGTAAAGTCTGACAAAGCACCGCTTTTAAAAGGAACAAAAGTTAAGGTTCTCGCAATAGAGGGCGTAAAGCTCATAGTAGAACCCGTAACAGAATGAGAGGTAAATAATGTTAGGACTTATTATTTTAGGAATTATCCTTTTAATCCTGCTTATAGTAATCGTAAGCAATGTAAAAGTAGTACCGCAGGCACACGCATATGTAATTGAAAGACTCGGAACATATCATGTAACATGGTCAACAGGCTTGCATGTAAAAATTCCGTTCATCGACAAAATTTCAAAAAAGGTTTCATTAAAAGAGCAAGTGATCGACTTCCCTCCACAACCCGTGATCACAAGAGATAATGTTACAATGCAGATTGACACGGTTGTGTATTTTGAAATTACCGATCCAAAGCTTTATACTTACGGTGTAGAAAGACCGCTCAGCGCTATTGAAAATCTTACTGCAACAACATTGCGTAATATCATCGGCGATCTTGAGCTTGATAACACACTCACATCCCGTGATACAATTAACGGTAAAATCAGAGTGATTCTTGACGAGGCAACCGACGCATGGGGCATTAAGGTAATCCGTGTCGAGCTTAAAAACATTCTTCCGCCCCGTGAAATTCAGGATGCAATGGAAAAGCAGATGAAGGCAGAGCGTGAGCGCCGTGCAAGAATTCTTGATGCAGAGGGCGAAAAACGCAGTCAGATTCTTGTTGCGGAAGGTATGAAAGAATCTGCAATTCTTAAAGCTGATGCTGTTAAGGAGCAGAAAATCCGTGAGGCACAGGGTGAAGCTGAGGCTATTCTCACAGTTCAGAAAGCTAATGCCGATGCACTTAAAATGCTCAATGAGGCTGCTCCTACCGATAGAATCATTCAGCTTAAATCTCTTGAGGCGTTCGGTAAAGCCGCTGACGGCAAGGCTACAAAGATTATCATTCCGTCTGATATTCAGGGACTTGCGGGCAATGTTACCGCAATTAAAGAGCTCTGGAAAGATGATGTACCAAAGGCATAAAGGATGTAAAATTTATGGTAATTTTTCGGGCACAGAATTCTGTGTCCGATTTGTTACATAATTACATAAAATTGTGGGGGATAGGAAATGCAATTTTTACTCGACCTGTTGTGGTACTTCGTAATTTTCTCGTTTTTTGGCTGGGTGGCGAGCAGTTTTCGTTCGCTTCTTCTTGAAAAAAAATTCAGTAACAACGGTTTTTTGACATCACCGTTTTGCCCTATGTATGGATTTTCGGCGGTTATTTGTTATACGGCACTAAAACCGTTTGAAAACAGCAAGCTGATTTTATTCATCGGTTCAACTCTGATATTATCTGCACTTATGGTTGTGGTCGGTGTGCTTGTAGAAAAAACTCTCAAATTCAAGCCATGGGATTTTTCTTCCTCGAAATTCAGCATAGGCAATTATATAACTTTTCCTTATGCACTTTTTCTCGGATTGCTCGGTATGCTGCTTGTCGGATTGATAATTCCGGTGCTTCGCACAGCCGTTGAAGCAATTCCTTTCTGGGTAAGTCTTATTCTTGTTCTTTGCTTCTGCGGAATTATTGCAATTGATTATGTTTTTTCAATGATAACAACAATCCGTCTGCTCAGAAGAATTGCAAAGCTTAAAAATTCTTCCGAGCTTATGGATAAAGGTGCAACAGAGGTTGAAATTCAGGAACTTGAAGAAAACTACAACCGACTTTTTACAGAGAATATTTTAAGAAAAAGACTTGCACACGCTTATCCCGATCTCACTCATATGGCTTATGTAAAGCAGATTAATGCTAAAATTGAGGAGATTAAGCAGGATAATATGAAAGAATATACACAAACCTTTGAAAGCAAAGAGGACAAGCCGTTTGCTTACGGATTCTGTTTTACAAAGCTTTTTTATCTGTTTGTGATCGGTTCTTTCATCGGCACGATTCTCGAAACAATATGGGCATTCTGCGTTGACGGACATTTTGAAATGCGTGTCGGTATGGTTTACGGTCCGTTTATTCCTGTTTACGGCGGCGGTGCGTGTTTTCTGACAGCCGCTTTGTATAAGCTTTACAAGCTTAATGATACGCTTGTTTTTGTGATAAGTGCTTTTGTCGGAGCAGGTTTTGAGTATTTCTGTTCGTGGTTGCAGGAGCAGATGTTCGGCACGGTTTCATGGGACTACAGTGACACTCCGTTTAACCTTGACGGCAGAACTAATCTTATGTATGCCCTTATCTGGGGATTCCTCGGTCTTGTCTGGGTGCGTTATCTGTATCCGTGGACAGCAAAGCTTATTGAAAAAATCCCTAAAAGAGCAGGAGCAATTATTACAACATTTCTGATTGTATTCATGGCATTCAATGGCTTTATGTCCGTAACAGCTACGGCAAGATGGACTCAGAGAACAGAGGGAGTACCTGCGTCAAACAGCTTTGAAGAATATCTCGATGAAAAATTCGATAATGAAAAGATGGAATTTCTTTTTCCGGGTATGAAAAAGGCTGCAGAGGCGGGAGTTACAACCGAGGGCATAATTTCCAACGAAAGACCGTATCTTGATGCTACAGATCCCGATAACGGCATGAAAATCGAACAGGGAAAAGATGTTTCCGAGATTAATTAATATCATGAAGTGGCTATGCTTTGCACAGTCACTTTTTGCTTTTTGGCGGTATTTTAAAAATAATTTCGCCTGACTATTGAATTTTAACCGATTTTTTTATATAATTAATTAGTAATGCTTTATTTATGTCGATTCAAAGCATAAATTGGCATATTTGTCCTGACTTTGTCTGCCCACGGCACGGTTTTTGCGGCAATTTATCAAGTGGGCGGAAAGGCTATGAGTAATTATGAAAAAGGTTGCAATTATTATGGGCTCCGACAGTGATTTCCCCGTAGTATCAAAGGCTGTCAGTAAACTCAAAGAATTTGGCGTAGAGTATGAGGTTCATGTAATGAGCGCACACCGTACTCCCGATGCGGCAATTAAGTTTTCGGCAGAGGCTAAAAAGAACGGTTTTGGCGTAATCATTGCCGCAGCAGGTATGGCGGCACATCTCGCAGGTGTTCTTGCGGCAAAAACAACCCTTCCTGTGATAGGAATCCCATGTAAGTCGGCTCAGCTTGACGGTATGGATGCTCTTCTTGCAACAGTTATGATGCCTACAGGAATTCCGGTTGCAACAGTAGCAGTTGACGGTGCGGCTAACGCTGCAATTCTTGCCGTTGAAATGCTCGCACTTTCCGACGATTCTCTTGCAGAGAAGCTTGAAAATATGAAAGCTGATATGGAAAAAGGCGTTGCCGAAAAAGACAAGGCAATGCAGGCTAAGGTGGCAGAGCTTTGATTAAGAACTATGTAGATATTGACACAAAACTTGACAAAGTAAATGACGAGTGCGGTGTGTTCGGTATTTACCGTAATGATGACGATATCGATGTTGTTGCCGCCGCAAATGACGCACTCTACAGCCTTCAGCACAGAGGACAGCAGAGTGCGGGTATCACCGTGAATAAAGACGGTGAATTTACAACTGTCAAGGAACTCGGTATGGTGTCCGAGATTTTTACACCCAAAGCACTTGAAAAACTTCCGAATGGTAAGATTGCCGTCGGTCATGTCCGTTATACTTCTTCGGAATCACTCGACCGTGCATCTAACCAGCCGCTTGTTATGCGATATATTCAGGGTTCAATCGGTATTGCAAACAACGGCTCAATTACAAACTTCAATGAAATAAGGCAGGAGCTTGAAACGGGCGGCGCTGTTTTTCAGTCCAATTCTAATGCTGAAATTATGGCGTATGTTATCGCAACCGAAAGATGTGTAACAGACACGCTTGAAGATGCTGTTCTTTCTTCAATGAGAAAGCTCAAAGGCGCTTACTCAACTGTAATTTGCGCACCGAGCCGTCTTATCGGCTTTCGTGATATGCACGGATTCCGTCCGCTCTGTATCGGCAAACTCAAAAACAGCTGGATTTTCACTTCCGAAAGCTGTGTTATCGACAGTCTCGGCGGTGAATTTGTCCGTGATGTTGAGCCGGGTGAAATGGTAGTAGTTGACGAAGAAGGCTTTCACAGCTACAAATTAAAGCTTTTGCCCGATAAAACATCTTTCTGCCTTTTTGAATATGTCTATATCGCAAGACCCGACAGCGTAATCAACGGTGTCTGCGTACATAATGCAAGATTCAAAGCCGGTGAACTTCTTTATGACGAGTTCCCGATTGAGGCAGATATGGTGTGCGGTGTTCCCGATTCGGGACTTATTGCCGCACAGGGATATGCAAAGGCTTCGGGTATTCCTTTCAGCACAGGTTTTGTCAAGAATAAATATATCGGCAGAACAGTAGGCTCGGGTAAAGATAAAAAGAAAAGACTTCTCAGAACAAGACTTACAGCTTTGAAGGCTAATGTTAAGGGCAAGAGAGTTGTTATTATTGACGACTCAATTGTCAGAGGTGAAACCTCAAAGCATATTGTTCGTCTTATGCGTGAGGCAGGAGCTGCCGAGGTACATATGCTCATCAGCTCACCGCCGTTTGTATGTCCGTGCTACTTTGGTGTGGATATTCACGATAAAGAAAGTCTTATTGCAAACAAGTTGACAACAAGTGAAATCTGTGAATATATCGGTGCAGATTCACTTGGTTATCTCAGTATAAACAGCCTCAGAAAAATTGCTGAGGGTGCAAATATAGAATTCTGTGATGGTTGTTTCACGGGCAGCTATGACGCTGAAATTCCGAGAACAATCTTTGTAGATAAATACGCTAAAAAAATTAACAGAAAGTGACGGAGTGATTACAATGAACAACAGCTTTTCCGAAAGCTACAAAGCGGCAGGTGTTGATGTAACAGCAGGCTATAAGTCTGTAGAGCTTATGAAAAAGCATGTGGCACGCACAAAAATTGACGGTGTTATTTCAGGCATCGGCGGTTTTGGCGGACTTTTTGCCCCTAATTTTAAAGATATGGAAGAACCTGTACTTGTCAGCGGTACTGACGGTGTAGGCACAAAAATCAAACTTGCTTTTCTTCTTGACAAGCATGACACAATCGGTATTGACGCAGTTGCAATGTGTGTAAACGATGTAATCTGCTGTGGCGCAAAGCCGCTTTTCTTTCTCGATTATATCGCAATCGGCAAGAACTATCCCGAAAAAGTTGCTGAAATCGTTTCAGGCATTGCTGAGGGTTGTGTTCAGTCAGGCTGTGCTCTTATCGGCGGAGAAACTGCAGAGCATCCGGGTCTTATGCCTGTTGATGAATATGATGTTGCAGGTTTCAGCGTTGGCATTGCAGACAAGCCAAAGATGATTGACGGTTCAAAACTTAGCGAGGGTGATGTTCTTCTCGGACTCCGTTCTTCAGGTGTTCATTCAAACGGTTTCTCACTCGTTAGAAAAATCTTTGACATTAACGAAGAAACAATCAATGCCGAGTATCCCGAACTTGACAAAACTCTCGGTGAAACATTGCTCACTCCTACAAAAATTTATGTAAAGCCTCTTCTTGCTCTTATGGATAAGGTTGATGTAAAGGCTGTTTCACACATCACTGGCGGCGGTTTCTATGAAAACATTCCCCGTATGCTTACAGATGGTCTTTCTGCCAAAATCAAAAAGGAAAACATTCCTGTTCTTCCTATTTTCAAGCTTATGCAGAGAGTAGGTAATATCCCCGAGCACGATATGTTCAACACATTCAATATGGGTGTAGGTATGATAATCGCCGTTGCCAAGGAAGATGCAGACAAGGCTCTTGAAGTTCTTGCGGATAACGGTGAAGACGCTGTTGTACTCGGTGAAGTAATCAGCGGTAATGACGGAGTAGTGTTTGAATAATGAAAAATATTGCAGTTCTTGTGTCGGGCGGCGGCACAAATCTTCAGGCACTTATTGATGCTCAAAATAGGGGAGAAATCAAAAACGGAAAAATCTCCCTCGTTGTATCATCAAATCCAAATGCCTACGCACTTGAAAGAGCAAAAAACAACTCGATTGCTACGGAAGTTATCAGAAGAAAAGACTATGACGAATTTGATGAGTATGATTCTGCTATAACCGAGCTTTTGAAATCCAAGGATGTTGACCTTGTTGTTCTTGCGGGATTTATGACTATTCTCGGAAAGCAGTTCATATCTGCTTTTGAGAACAGAATAATCAATATTCATCCGTCACTTATCCCATCATTCTGCGGCGAGGGTTATTACGGACTCAGAGTTCACGAAGAGGCTCTTAAAAGAGGCGTCAAGGTTACAGGCGCTACAGCACATTTTGTAAACGAAGTGTGTGACGGCGGTCCTATTATCATTCAGAAAGCCGTTGAAATTCAAAACGGCGACACACCCGAAATTCTTCAGAAAAGAGTTATGGAACAGGCTGAATGGAAAATTCTTCCAAAGGCAGTTTCACTTTTCTGCGAAGATAAAATTATTGTAAAAGACAATAAAACCGAAATTCTTGACTAACGGAGGAAAAATATGAAACCTGTATCACTTTACAATGACATTGCTTCAACTTCATATCCGGGCAGAGGCATTGTAATCGGCAAAAGTGCAGACGGCTCAAAGGCTGTTATTGCATACTTCATTATGGGCAGAAGCGAAAACAGCAGAAACAGAGTGTTTGCAGAAACCGAGGATGGCATCAAAACTCAGGCTTTTGATCCGTCAAAGCTTGTTGATCCGTCACTTATCATCTATTCTCCCGTAAGAGTTCTCGGCAACAAAACTATCGTTACTAACGGTGACCAGACAGATACTGTTTATGATCTTATGAATGAAGGTCAGACATTTGAACAGTCACTCACAACAAGAGAATTTGAGCCTGACTGTCCTAACTACACTCCTCGAATTTCTGGTATCGTTGAGTGTGAAAACGGCAAGATGAACTATGCAATGTCAATTCTCAAAAGTGCAGACGGCAATCCCGATTGTTGCGAAAGATACACATTTACATATGACAAGCCGATAAACGGTCTTGGCAGATTCATTCACACATATATGAGTGACGGCAATCCGCTTCCGAGCTTTGAGGGTGAACCTACACTCGTAGAAATCGGTAACGATGATATTGACACATTTGCCGAGAAAATCTGGAATTCTCTCAATGAGGATAACAAGGTTTCACTTTTTGTACGCTATATTGACATTGCTTCAAATAAGGCAGAGTCAAGAATTATCAATAAAAACAACTAATTTATTTTTCGGAAAGGATGAATCCAATGAACGAACTTGCTTTAAAATACGGCTGTAACCCGAATCAGAAGCCTTCGAGAATTTTCATGCAGGACGGCAAAGATCTTCCTGTTGAGGTTCTCAACGGCAAACCCGGTTATATAAACTTTCTTGATGCATTCAACTCATGGCAGCTCGTAAAGGAACTCAAAGCCGCAACAGGTCTTCCTGCGGCTGCATCATTCAAGCATGTAAGTCCTGCCGGTGCGGCAGTTGCAACTGAGCTTTCTGACACACTCAAGAAAATCTATTTTGTAGATGACCTTGAACTTTCTCCGATTGCAAGCGCATATGCAATGGCAAGAGGTGCAGACAGAATGTCGTCATACGGTGACTGGGTGGCTCTTTCCGATACTTGCGATGTTCAGACTGCAGTCCTCCTCAAGAGAGAGGTTTCTGACGGTATTATTGCTCCTGACTATACTCCCGAGGCTCTTGAAGTTCTCAAGTCAAAAAAGAAAGGCAACTATAATATCGTAAAAATCGACCCGAACTATGTTCCTGCTCCTATTGAGCATAAGGATGTTTTCGGCATTACATTTGAACAGGGCAGAAATGAACTCAAAATTGACGAAGAAATGCTCCTTCAGAACATTGTAACAGATAATAAGAATTTTACAGAGGAAGCTAAGCGTGACCTTCTTGTTGCTCTTATTACTCTTAAATATACTCAGTCTAATTCTGTTTGCTACGCAAAGGGCGGTCAGGCAATCGGTGTAGGCGCAGGTCAGCAGTCAAGAATTCACTGCACAAGACTGGCAGGCAATAAGGCTGATATCTGGTATCTCAGACAGCATCCGAAGGTTATGAATCTTCCGTTTGTTGACAACATCCGCCGTCCCGACAGAGATAACACTATTGATGTTTACATCTCTGATGATTATGAGGATGTGCTTGCTGACGGTATATGGCAGCAGTTCTTCAAAACTAAGCCCGAACCTCTTACAAAGGAAGAGAAAAAGGCTTGGCTTGCAACATTTGACGGTGTTTCACTCGGTTCTGACGCATTCTTCCCATTCGGTGACAACATTGAAAGGGCAAAGCGTTCAGGCGTTAAGTTTGTTGCACAACCGGGTGGCTCAATTCGTGATGATAATGTTATTGAAACCTGCAATAAGTACAATATGACAATGTCATTTACGGGTATTCGTCTTTTCCATCACTGATAGAGGTGCGGTTATGAAAATTTTAATGATTGGTTCGGGCGGCAGAGAGCACGCTTTAATTAAAAAGCTTCTTGAAAGTCCTAAATGCACAAAGCTTTATTGCGCTCCCGGCAACGGCGGTATTTCAAGAGATGCCGAGCTTGTTAATATCGGAGTTATGGATAAAGAAAATATGGTTAAGTTTGCAAAGAACAATGCAATTGACCTCGTTTTTGTAGCTCCTGATGATCCGCTTGCTGACGGTATGGTTGACGCTATGCAGGAGGCTGGAATCAGAGCATTCGGTCCTAATGCAAATGCCGCTATTATTGAGGCGTCAAAGGTTTTCTCAAAAAATCTCATGAAGAAATACGGCATACCTACTGCAAAGTATGAAGTATTCAATGACGCTCAGAAAGCAATTGACTATATAAAAAGCGAAAATACCGCTCCCGTAGTTGTAAAGGCTGACGGTCTTGCACTCGGCAAGGGTGTAATCATTGCTCAATCTGTTGATGAGGCAATTGAAGCAGTCAAAGAAATTATGGAGGACAAAAAGTTTGGTGACTCAGGCAACAATATCGTTATCGAAGAGTTTCTTACAGGTCCCGAGGTTTCTGTTCTTGCATTTACAGACGGTAAGTGCGTAAAACCTATGGTCAGCTCAAAAGACCACAAGCGTGCTTTTGATAATGACGAAGGTCTTAACACAGGCGGTATGGGCACAATCAGCCCGAACCCGTATTATACAGACGAGATTGCCAAAGAATGTATGGATACAATCTTTATCCCTACAATTGAGGCGATGAATAAAGAGGGCAGACCTTTTAAGGGCTGTCTGTACTTTGGACTTATGATTACACCGAACGGTCCAAAGGTTATTGAATACAATGCCCGTTTCGGCGATCCTGAGGCTCAGGTTGTTCTTCCAAGACTTAAAACTGACCTTGTAGATATCTGTGAGGCTGTTATTGACGAAAAGCTTTCCGACCTTGACATTGAATGGGACAACGGTGCTGCAGCTTGTGTTGTTATGGCAAGCGGTGGATATCCTGTTTCATACAAAAAGGGTATAGAGATGTTCGGTCTTAATGATAACGGCGGTGTCGATGGCGCAATTGTTTATCATGCCGGCACAAAGTACGAAAACGGAAAGTTCTATACAAACGGCGGTCGAGTTCTCGGTGTTACTGCAACAGCGGATACACTTGATGAGGCACTCAAAAAGGCATATGCTGCAGTAGAAAAAATTTCCTTTGAAGGCGCTCATTACAGACACGATATCGGCAAAACTAAATAATATATTAAGAGCCACTCTTAACGAGCGGCTCTTTTTTCAGCCTGCATTTTTAATCTGCAGTCTTAATTTGTCTGAAATCATGGCAATAAATTCGCTGTTTGTGGGCTTTCCTCTGTCGTTGTGGATTGTATATCCGAAATATGAGTTCAGAACATCAATGTCGCCTCGATCCCATGCAACCTCAATTGCGTGTCTTATAGCTCTTTCAACCCGTGAAGAAGTTGTTTCGTACTTTTTGGCAACCGACGGATAGAGCTGTTTTGTCACGGCATTGATAATTTCAGGATGCTCAACAGACATAATGATTGAATCACGCAGATAGTGATAGCCTTTGATGTGAGCCGGAACTCCTATTTCATGGAGAATATCGGTCACTTTCATTTCAATTCCGAAAGCGTCAATAATTCTTCCTCTGCCAAAATTATTTTTCTTGCTCAAATCCGACAAATCGCTGATAATGCTGCTTAATTCGGAAATGTTATACGGTTTCAACACAAAATATGATGCACCCGAATTCATAATTTCACGCTCCAGAACAGGGCTGTGAAAAGAGGAATATACCATAAAAACAGGTACTTTTGTGTTCTGCCTTGTGACACTCCTCATTACTCCGATTGCGTCAAGCCTTGTCATAAATGAATCCATCAGCACAACATCAGGGCTTTCTCTTTTAATTTTATCGCACAATTCTTCTCCGTCTTTTGCACAGAAAATAACGGAAATATTCTTACTCTGTAAGATATTAAGATTTTCCTGCGTAAATTCGGAAGCGTCATCGGTTACGATTAGTTTTATTTTGTTGTTCATTGTGATTTCCCCCAGTAATTTTTGTTGTACTAATATTACCACAAAATGGTAAAGTTGGCAATACCTTCCACAAAACTTTTTTAAAAAATTGGGAAATTCTTTTTTAATCTTGTTCTATACAATATTATACAAACAAGTAATCATACATTTAGTGCCGATTATTGTAACATTCTGCCATATATTGTGCGAAAACGCCGTAGCCTTCTCTCGGATTGTTGAGAAAAACATGAGTAACGGCACCCACAATTCTGCCGTTTTGGACTATCGGACTGCCGCTCATACCCTGAACAATACCGCCGCAATTTTCAAGTAATCTGCTGTCGGTTATTTTTATGACAAAATTTTCATTTGATGTCATATCACGGTTGCAAATTCTTTTGATTTCAATTTCATATTCCTGCGGTGTATTTCCTACAAGCGTTGTTACCATAACAGCCTTTCCTGTTTTAACTTCATCGTCATTCGCAATCAGATATTTCTTGTTTCTTTTATAATTTTCACTCGTTAAATCTCCGAAAATTCCTAAAGGGGAGTTGACGCTCAAATTACCAAGCCGAACATCTGTAAAATATCCGCAGAAGCTGCCGGCTTTACCGCAGACGCTTTTATCAATTCCGCTGATTTGAGCCTGAACTGTTTCACCTGATTTTAACGGTAACAAAGCAGCCGTGTCACAGTCGCATATTCCATGACCGAGTGCGGCAAAATAATTATTGCTGTCATCATAATAGGTCATAGTTCCGATGCCTGCACAGCTGTCACGAACCCACGCACCGAGGAGATATACTCCCACGGTATTTTTAATCGGTAAAACGGTTTTATTTTCGATTTTGCCGTTTCTATCAATTTCAACAGTAATTTCATTGCCGTTTGATTTTTCAATTTCAGACTTTAATTCTTCATTTGTGCTGATTTTTGTATTATTTACTTTCTTTATAATATCGTTTACTTTAAGTCCGCCGTCTTTTGCGGGGCAAACATATTTTTCACCGTCATAGTAGCTTTCAAGCTTGATTATCATTGCTCCGTTAGCATAAAATTTTACTCCGAAAGCCTCACCGCCGATGTAAACCTCATTTTTATCATCAGCGGCATAAGGCGAAAAAGTCGATAAAGTAAATAATAATGTGAAAATCAGGGCAACTGATATAATTTCTTTAAATTTTCGCAAAAAATTCACCTTCTTTCCGTTGCCTTTATTATGATTTGCATTTATAATATAGATTAGTGCGTTGATGAAAATATTAAAAATGTTACTGGCAGAGGATTTTCCGAAAAGGCGATAAACAGCCGTGCATTGTAAATTATTTTCTGAAATTATATCATTTTCTTATTATGAGGTATATATGGAAAACATAAATTCTAACCTTGTCGGTCTTACCGATTCCGAAGTTCAACAGCGTGTAAATGAGGGAAAGGTAAATATTTCGACTAATATTAAAACCAAATCAATCAAAAGAATATTTTGTGATAATTTATTTACGCTTTTCAATCTGATAAATGTAATTTTGCTTGCGGCATTGATTTTTGTGGGTTCACACAAGAATATGCTTTTTATCGGTGTTGTTATCGCAAATATAATTATAGGTATAGTTCAGGAAATTCGTTCCAAAATAAGCGTTGACAAGCTGACTATTTTGTCTGAGAAAAAAATCAATGTACTCAGGAACGGTAAAATTTCAGAAATAAGTAAAGATGAGATTGTTCTTGATGATATTCTTGTGCTTTCAAGAGGAAGCCAGATTCCTGCCGACTGCATTGTATGCGACGGCAACTGCAGAGTCAACGAAAGTTTGCTTACAGGCGAATCAAATCTCATTGAAAAAAATGTCGGAGATGAACTTCTCTCGGGCAGTTTTATTGCGGCAGGAAAATGCTATGCTCAGGCTGTAAAGGTCGGAGCCGATTGCTATGCCGCTAAGATAAATAACGAAGCCAAATATATTAAAAAAGTAAATTCTCAGATTATGGAGTCATTCAATTTCATTATCAAAATCTGTACATTTGTACTTTTCCCAATCGGCATTGCATTTTTTATTCGACAATTTACCTTGCCCGATGCAACATTGCAGTCTGCTGTAATCAGCACTGTTGCGTCGCTTGTCGGTATGATTCCAAAGGGAATGATTCTTCTTACTAGCTCTGTTCTTGCAGTATCAATTATCAGGCTTTCAGCCAAAAAGGTTCTTGTACAAGAGATGTATTGCATTGAAACACTTGCAAGAGTTGATGTGCTTTGTCTTGATAAAACGGGAACGCTTACAACAGACGAAATGACGGTAACAGGTGTCATTCCGTTTGGGGCTGATGAAAATAAAATCAAGAAAGCGCTTTCTTCAATTGTAAAAGCGTCTGATGAACTGAATGCAACTTTGTATGCACTGCGTGACTATTCGGATTCCGTTTCGCCGTATGAATGCAGTAAATTCTGCGATTTTTCGTCCGAAACAAAATGGTCGGGCGGTACATTTGAAAACGGCAAGAGCTACATAGTCGGTGCGACTGAATGTATTCTAAAAATCAGAGAAAAGTATTCCGAGGTATATTCTGAGATTGAAAAGATAAATCAAACCGTCAGAATCCTTGTTCTTGCCGAAAGTGATAGTGAACCGGACAAAGACTCATTGCCTGATGATTTAAAACCGCTTGCACTCATTCTTATCAAGGATAAGCTTCGTGATAATGTAAATGAAACGGTAAAATATTTTAAAGAGCAGGGTGTCACCTTAAAGGTAATTTCAGGCGACAGCGTTAAAACTGTTAAAAATATTGCACTTGACACAGGAATTGAGGGTGCAGAAAATGCAATTGATATGTCAACCGTAACAACAGATGAAGAGCTTGAAGATGCGGCAGAGCGTTGTAATGTGTTTGGCAGAGTAACTCCGGCTCAAAAGAAAAAGCTTGTGGTTGCCCTTAAAAAGCACGGACATTCGGTTGCTATGACAGGTGACGGAGTAAATGATGTTCTCGCACTCAAAGAGGCGGATTGCTCCGTAGCTATGGCGTCAGGCAGTGACGCCGCACGAAATGTGTCACAGCTTGTACTTGTCAATAATGACTTTGGCGCAATGCCAAGCGTTGTGGCAGAGGGCAGACGAACAATCAATAACCTTGAACGAAGCTCTGCACTCTATCTTGTTAAGACGATTTATTCGGTTATACTCTCAATTTTCTTCATATTCTTCCGCACAGGATATCCCTTTGAACCGATACAGCTTACGCTTGTCGGTGCATTAACGGTTGGACTGCCTTCATTTGTTCTCGCACTTCAACCGAATAAAGATATAGTAAAAGGTAATTTCACCGTAAATATAATAGCAAGATCACTCCCAACAGCTTTTTGTATTTCGGCAGATACAATATTACTCGCAATTTTAAAGTATATGACAGATATGCCGCAGGCACAGTTTTCAACTCTCTGCGTATATCTTACTGCATTTTCATGTATGCTGCTTGTAATCAGATTATCAATCCCGTTCAATCCGCTCAGAGCCGTTATGGTCATCGGATGTTCCGCAGGAATAATAATCGGTTCAATCTTCTTCGGCGGATTGTTCTCACTTGCACCGCTTACATTTGAAAACATCGTATTGCTTGTAATCTTTGCTGTAGGCACATTTGTTGTGTTTAATATACTCTACAATATAGCACAGCACTATATAGAAAAATTCAAAAAGGAAAGTCATCTTAAACTGACTGCAAAAAGAAATGCAAATAAACAAAAACGCTGAAAAATTAATCAGACAACTGAATAATCAAGGCTATGAGGCTTTTATAGTGGGCGGTTGTGTTCGTGATTATCTTCTTGGGTTGACTCCGCATGATACAGATATTTGTACAAACGCATTGCCTGAGCAGACAAAAAAATGCTTTGAGGCTTATCATACTTTTGACACAGGTATCAAACACGGCACAATTTCCGTTGTATGCGGCGGTGAAGTCTATGAAATCACAACCTACCGTATTGACGGCGATTATTCTGATAACCGTCATCCGGACAGCGTAAGCTTTACACGAAACATAAACGAAGATTTGCGACGCCGTGACTTTACGGTAAATGCAATGGCATATAACGCTGAATACGGTCTTGTCGATCCGTACGACGGTAAAAATGATCTTAAAGATAAAATTATCCGTTGTGTCGGAAATCCCGATACACGCTTTAATGAGGATGCTTTGCGGATCCTGCGGGCATTACGCTTTGCCTCTGTTTACGGATTTTCAATTGAAGAAAACACATCAAAATCTATATTTAAAAACGCAAACTTGCTAAAAAACATTGCAACAGAGCGTGTGACTTCGGAATTTCTAAAGCTTATCTGCGGTAAGGATGCTGTAAAAATTCTTGACGCTTACCGAGAAACTATTGCTGTTATTATCCCTGAAATTACCGTTATGTTCAATTTCAATCAGAACAACATTCATCATTCGTATGATTTATGGCAACATACCCTGACTGCACTCGGCACAATTGAACCGAATCCCGTGCTTCGCATGACAATGCTTCTGCATGATATCGGTAAGCCTTCTGTTAAAACCACCGACAACAGCGGTCAATCGCATTTTCAGGGACATCAGCTTGAAAGCAAAAAAATTGCTGACAAAATTCTGCACAGACTAAGATTACCGTCTGATTTTATTAACAAAACTCTTCTGCTGATTGAATATCATGATGTCCGTTTTAACGGCAGTAAAAAGCTTATGAAAAAGGTTATGAATGTACTCGGTACAGACGTTACAAAGCAGTTGTTAGAGGTCGAATACGCCGATATATCTGCCCAGTCTGAATATCAGCGAGAAGAAAAGCTCGGATATCTTAAAAAGGCTAAAACACATCTTAATGAAATAATCAAAGATAACGAATGTTTTAAGCTGAGTCAGCTTGATATCAACGGCAAAGATATTTTAAACCTTGGCGTAAAAGAGGGAAGAGATGTCGGAAATATTCTCGATTATCTGCTAATGCTTGTAGTAGATGCAAATGTCCCAAACAAAAAATCAATACTCATATCAAAAGCCAAAGAATATATTTACGGTTATCAAATAAATAAGTAATTAAAAAAGGAGACGGTGAAGAAATGAAGTTAAGGACTTCATTATATATCTCTTTTGTATCAACAGATGGCGAGCTTAACTACATATTTATAGTTTCATTCATATATTTTTATGCTTCAAAAGGCACATAACCGTTAGTACTTTCGGTTATGTGCCTTTTTATTTTTGTAAAACTGTTTTTTCACAGCTCCTGTAATTTTGTTCATTCGTATTATTGGATAAAAATTCTACAATCTAACGGCTAACTGATAGTTGTACTTTTCGGGTAAAATAGAATTATCTATTTCTCGGAGGTAGGACTATGAAAGGCAGAATATTAACCAAAAAAATCTTTATCAAATTTTATTAACAATCTTCGATTGGAAGAAAAGAGCGCAAATACTATAGAAAAATATAAATGTGATGTTAGAGTATTTTCGGTGTTTTTAAACGTCAAAGCGGTTTGCAAGAAGCTTGTAATTGAGTACAAACAAAAACTTATCACTGACGGATACGCAGTGAGCAGTATCAATTCGATGCTTGCCGCTTTGAACAGCCTGTTTGATTATTTGGAATGGGCTAATTGCAAGGTAAAGACAATCAAAACTCAACTACAAATTTATTATTCCGAAAACAAGGAGCTGAGCAAGGCGGAATATTTTCGTTTGGTCAAAATAGCCGAACGCAATCACAACCACCGTTTAAATATGATATTGCAAACAATTTGCGGTACGGGCATCAGAATCAGTGAACTGAAATTCATCACGGTTGAAGCGGTGAAAAGCAGCACGGTCGAGGTCACCAGCAAGGGAAAGAATCGAGTAATATTTATTGTTAAACAGTTAAAGAAACTGCTGCTCCGATACGCAACCGAGCATCACATCAAAGCAGGGGCAATCTTTATCAGAAAATCAGGCAAGGCAGTCAACCGTACAAATGTCTGGCGAGAGATGAAACCTTATGCAAGCAGGCTCTTGTTGATCCCGATAAGGTGTTCCCTCACAATCTTCGCCATCTGTTCGCAAGAACATTTTACAATCTGGAAAAGGACATCGCCAAGCTTGCCGACATTCTCGGTCACAGCAGCATTAACACAACGAGAATCTATATTATCTCAACAGGATATGAGCACCTAAAGTGTATGGAAAATATGCAACTCGTACTTTGATTACATAATGCCGATTATGTTGTAGTGAAAATATCAAACCAAAATATAATTGATATAATCGTATCATTTCAATCAAAATTGAGTGCAAAACACTAAGCCCTTAAAAGCTAATTTTTTAAGAGCGAGATTTTCTGTGTCAAATTTTAATGAAACAATAAATCATCTGCGATTTTTGAGCAAAATATGTTGATTAAATTTGATTTTGAATGTATAATGTATGCGTATATTGCAACATAATCGGCATTATGTTGTTAATTAAATACAATATTATAGGGTGGGCTTGTTCTTTTATGATGAAGAGTATGTTAATTAAAAAATCTTGCTGTGATTATCCTTTGGATTATCAGTTTAACGGAATAGATATTGTAAAGTTTATTTGTGCGTTTTTTGTTTGTATTATACATATTCAACCATTCAATGTTGAATATTGGGGTAATGATAAACTGAGCTATCTGAATTTTGGATTACAACAATGCTTATGCCGAATTGCCGTTCCGTTTTACTTTACTGCATCGGGCTTTCTTTTATTTCGAAAAACTGAATTTAATAATTTGAATCGAATCAGAATAAAAAACTATTGCTTTAAGATTTTAAGATTGTTAGGAATTTGGACATTTCTTCTATTCGTTGGTGGAAGTGAACAACTATGGTATTTAGGTGCGTTGGTATTAGCGGTAATTATTCTCGGTGTTCTTATCAAAAAAGAAATACCTATGCGGTGGATAGTTCTAATATCCATTGTATTATTTCTTATTGGATTGCTTGGTGATTCATATTATGGATTTATCGAACCTCTAAAATGCTTTTTTATCCCTAAATTATTTATAGTAGGATATGAAACTATTTTTTCTACAACTCGAAACGGAGTATTTTTTGGGCTGATTTTTGTTTTTATAGGAGCGTTGTTTGCTCAAAAGCGTATTGTAATTAATAATATTTTTGCCATCGTAGGTTTAATTGCATCTTTTATGTTGATGTATTTAGAGGTATATTTATTAAAGTGTTACTCACACCCAAAAGATTATAATATGGTCTTGTCGTTATTGCCTGCTATCTTTTTTCTGTTTTATTTAGCTTCACACGTTAAACTTAAAAATCGTCCAGTTTACGGAAGGTTACGAGTTATAGGAATGCTTATTTTCTTCACCCATTTGTTAGTTAATTATTTTGTGTGCTTGGCAATACAATTTTCTAATAATAAAATTGGAATAAACTTAACTGCTTTTCAATTTATTATAACGATAATTTTTACGACTATACTTGCTGTCATAATCGAAAGATTATCAAAAACAAATAGATTTCATTGGTTAAAATATTTGTTTTCATAAGTTAAGATAGAATTTATATCAAAGTTGTAAGCGTCAAACATTCAAACCTTCCATCAGCCAGCGGTGCTGTTGAGCAGTAATGCTGGCTGATGGAACTTACCTTTTTTAAGTCGCTTGTATATAGCAAGATAAAGCCATCACCTTCGTAGCAGATAGCATTGATTCTTTCTGCCTTTTTCGCAAAAGAAAAACAAATCGTTTAGCATGATTTTAGCACCCTGAAAATCGCTGCAAAGGTTGTTTCATCGATACCGTTATGTATTTCGGCATCAGCACCGTCCAAATGAACAGTCGCAACAACTTGAGATTTTCCAGCAATATTTTCCGATTCGCCTAATGCCACCTAAACAAAAATGTTGTGTTGATTAAACGCTGCCTGTACTACTTTTGCCGATATGTGTATGTGCTCACTGCAATACCGTTTTGATTGCACCAAGTGCGAAGATTGAGTCCGCTGTTACAGCACTTATCAATTTGTTTGCGTTCATTCAGCCAGGTTATTCTTCTCTTTTACTACTCGCAATGCTTTTGATATATTACCACTTACATAAGATTGTGTTAGATTGAAAACAATGGAATGCAATGATTCATAATCAATTTCATTCGTTCACTTTTATTTTATTAATAATTATCGCACAAAAGTTTATACGCTTTCAATATGGCTGTAGGCTTGACGGTTATTAAACAAGTAATTAAAAATAAAAAAGAGGATTTCAGCGAAAACTGAAATCCTCTGATTTTTGTTTAAAATTAAAGAACCTTTGATAAAAATTCCTTTAAACGGTCATCCTGCGGATTATTGAAGAACTCCTGCGGATTGTTTTTTTCTTTGATAACACCGTCGTCAATAAATACAACATCGGTTGCAACTTCCTTTGCAAAGCCGATTTCATGTGTAACAACAACCATTGTCATACCTGCCTTGGCAAGCTCTTTCATAACATCAAGAACTTCGCCGACCATTTCGGGGTCAAGTGCAGATGTCGGCTCGTCAAAGAGGAGAACATCGGGATTCATCGCAAGCGCTCTTACAATTGCAATACGCTGTTTCTGACCGCCTGAAAGCTGATTTGGATATGCGTTTGCCTTTTCGGCAAGTCCTACACGCTCCAAAAGATCCATAGCGTCTTTTTTAGCCTCATCTTTGCTCTTGCCAAGAAGCTTGACAGGAGCCATTGTAAGGTTGTCAATAACAGTCTTGTGGGGGAAAAGGTTAAACTGCTGGAACACCATTCCCATTTTTTGACGGTGAACATTTATATTAACCTTTGGATCCGTAATATCGGTACCCTCAAAGAAAATGTGACCGCCTGTCGGTTCTTCAAGTCTGTTAAGGCAACGGAGAAAAGTTGATTTACCCGAGCCTGACGGACCGAGAACAACAACTACATCGCCTTTAAAAATGTCAATATCAATACCTTTAAGAACCTGAATATCCTTACCGAATGATTTTTCAAGTCCTCTTACGGAGATTAATGCGTTATCTTTCACTCTTTTTCAATCTCCTTTCAAATCTTCTGAGGATGTACGAAAGCACAAGTACAATTACAAGGTAAATCAATGCAACCGTAATAAGCGGGAAGAATGCCTCGTAAGTTCTTGAACGAATCATATTACCTACATATGTGATATCTGCAAGCGCAACATAACCTGCAACCGAAGTTTCTTTGAGAAGCGTAATAATTTCATTGCCGAGTGCAGGAAGAACATTTTTAATTGCCTGCGGAAGAACGACCATTGTCATTGTCTGTCTGTTGTTAAAACCGAGTGAACGGCTTGCTTCAGTCTGACCGATGTCAACCGCCATAATACCCGAACGAACAATTTCTGCAACATAAGCGGCAGAGTTCATGCCAAATGCAATGATTGCGGCAAAGATACCGTTTCTTACAGATGCAAGAATAATGTAATACATAATCATCAGCTGAACTACAACAGGTGTGCCTCTGATAACAGTAATGTAGATATTGCAAATCACATTAAAGAATTTCAGAACGCAATCACCGAAGCTCCTGCATTTTCTCTTGTCAAGCTGAATATCGTGAGTAGCTCTTACAAGAGCAATGACAAAACCGATAATAACACCGATAATACCGGCAAACAATGTAATTTCAAGGGTTACAAGCAAACCGCTTAAAAGCTGCTGCCATCTGTTATCTGTGATGAATGTGTTTTTAAAGCTTTCGCCGAGATTGCCGAACAAACTGCCCGACGCACTGTCGTTTACGATAATAACCTGAGTTGTGTTTGCATATGAAGTTGAAAAGTCGATATTTTTTCTTCTCTCCGGTGTGTCGGTCATACCTGCCATACCGAAATCGTCTTTGCCTGTCTGAACAGCAGTGATAACAGAATCAAATTCCATATCATCAATAACAAGTTTTTTACCGAGCTTGTCACAGATTGCTGTAGCCATCATCGGATCAAGTCCGACAATTTTACCGCCTTCAACATATTCATACGGTGGGAAAGCGGCGTTCGTAGCCATATGAAGCTCACCGTCATACTTGATATCCTTAGGTGATTCGTAGGGGATAGTATCGGTATTACCCTCTATGTAGTAGCTTTTGATTTTATCAAGAACGCCCTCGTCTTTAAGCTCTGCAAGAGCCTTGTCGATTTTTTCGGTGAGTTCATGATTTTCCTTTGAAATGCAGATTGCATACTGCTCTTCTGCAAAAGGTTCATCAAGAATTTTTAGTCCTGCATTTGCTTTTACAAATTCCTTTGCCGGTTCACTGTCAATTACAACACAGTCGATTTTATTCTGTGTAAGAGCTACGATAGCGTCGGCACCCTTGCTGTAACGCATAACCTTGGTGCCGTCAGCCTCATAGTCAGATACAAAAGTATCGCCGGTTGTACCTGTCTGAACACCTACGGATGCTCCTTTGATATCATCGGCGGTCTTAATTTCCTTAACCGATGAATCACCGCATCCCGTGAACAGAAAAACAGTAGAGAACAGCATTGAAATCAGTACCAATAAAGTAACTGTCTTTTTCATTGTTTTCCTCTTTTTCTTTCTCCTAAAATATTTATTTGCAAATCTTTATCAGATTCTTGCAACGCCTGATTCAATTGCAGCCTTCTTAACAGCCTCAGCAACAGTTTTGCCGATTCTTTTGTCAAATGCCTCTGGAAGAATATAATCTGCGTTAAGCTCTTCATCACTTACGAGTGAAGCAATTGCAAAAGATGCGGCAACCTTCATTTCTTCGTTAATATCGCTTGCACGGCAGTCGAGAGCACCTCTGAAAATACCCGGAAAAGCAAGTACATTGTTAATCTGGTTAGGGAAGTCGCTTCTGCCTGTACCTACAACAGCCGCACCTGCCTTCTTGGCAATGTCAGGCATAATCTCAGGAGTCGGATTAGCCATAGCAAAAAGAATAGGATCTTTAGCCATTGACTTAACCATTTCTTCGCTTACACAGCCTGCGGCAGAAATTCCGAGGAATACATCAGCACCTTTCATTGCATCTGAAAGCGAACCCTCAAGGTGAGAAAGGTTAGTAATTTCAGCCATTTCCTGTTTAACAGCGTTAAGTCTCGGATCACCCTTGCAGATAATGCCCTTACTGTCGCAAAGCGTAATGTCCTTTACACCCATATTAAGAAGGTGCTTTGCAATTGCAATACCTGCCGCACCTGCACCGTTCATAACAACCTTGATTTCGTCAAGTTTCTTGTGAACAAGCTTGAGTGAGTTGATAAGACCTGCTGCAACAATAACGGCTGTACCGTGCTGGTCGTCGTGGAAAATCGGAATATCGCACTTCTCTTTGAGCTTTCTTTCAATTTCAAAGCATCTCGGAGCGGCAATATCCTCAAGATTGATTCCGCCGAATGAACCGCTGATAAGGTAAATTGCGTTTACAATTTCGTCAACATCCTTACTTCTTACGCAAATAGGGAATGCGTCAACATCGCCAAATTCCTTAAAAAGCGCACATTTACCCTCCATAACCGGCATACCTGCCTCAGGACCTATGTCGCCAAGACCGAGAACAGCTGTACCGTCGGTCACAACGGCAACAAGGTTGTTTCTTCTTGTGAGTTCAAAAGACTTGTCATAGTCCTTCTGAATTTCAAGACACGGTTCTGCAACACCGGGAGTATAGGCAAGAGAGAGGTCTTCAGCCGAGTTAATCGGAACTCTTGAAACAACTTCAATCTTACCGTTCCACTCATAGTGTTTTTTGAGTGATTCTTTTCTGATATCCATATCGGTAACTCCTTATAATAAATTCCCTTTCATTATACCCCTAAAAAGCTGTTATATCAAGTAAAAATCACAAAATTCATTTGACTTTTGTACAAAAAAGGTATAAAATAAATGTGCGAGTGTGTTGAACAGCTGCGAGCAGCTGCCGAAAGGTACTGTGCGAGGAAAGTCCGGGCTTCACAGAGCAATAATAACGGCTAACGGCCGCCGGAGGCGACTCCAGGGATAGTGCAACAGAAAATTACCGCCATTATTATGGTAAGGATGGAAAGGTGAGGTAAGAGCTCACCGGAGGGCAGGAGACTGCTCTGCCGTGTAAACCCTATTTGAAGCAACACCGTGGTAGGACATTATACGCTTGCTCGGCGTGTCCTTAGGAGGTGGCATCGAGCAGATTCGGTAACGGTCTGCCAAGATAGATGGCTGTTCACGACAAAACCCGGCTTACAGACACAGTCGCATATTAAGGCACCTTTTATGGGTGCTTTAATATTATTGTCGAATCTTGGTAATTTGTATGAAAATTATGTGCTTTTGCAACCTGCTGTTTTAAAGCGCTGCATTTGTGTTGCTCTTTACCGTACTTTATGCCTGAAATCTATTGAAATTGATTTAATTTATTGGTTTCGGTCGATTGATTCGACACATTGCAGAGTTTTGAAATTAATTTGAAAGGTGTGTAAAAATTTGAAAACAAAATCAAAAATACTCAGCGCAATATTGAGCGTGAGCATTCTGTCGGCAAGCTTATCTGCCTTTGTATCCGGTTCATTCGGTGTTCAGGCGGCAGAAAGCTCGTCATCCGTATCGGCTAATAAGTATAAGCTCAAAGATAACATTCAGGACGGTGTAATTTTACATTGTTTTGACTGGACTTATAACGATATTAAGGCTGAATTGCCTAAAATTGCAAAGGCAGGATTTACAAGTATACAGACTTCTCCGGCACAGCCAAACGGAACAGGTACTTGGTATTGGTTATATCAGCCAATTTCATTCAGTATAGGAACAAATGGTATCGGCACAAAGGCTGAACTTCAGTCGCTTTGTGATGAGGCAGAAAAGTACGGGATTAAGATTATTGTCGATGTTGTTGCTAACCATTTGAGAGGCGATCACAACAACATAGACAACGATTTAAAGCCATCCGAGTATTGGCATACCTTCGGCGGAGGTATTGACTGGAAAAACCGTTGGCAGGTAACACACGGCTCGATTGGTATGCCGGACATTGCAACCGAAAATCCATATGTTCAGCAAAAAGTCTGCAACTATGTTCAGGAACTCAAGTCGGTAGGTGTTGACGGACTTCGTTGGGACGCTGCAAAACACATTGGCGTTCCGAGCGAAGGCGACGATTTCTGGAAATCGGTAACACAGTACGGTCTTTATAACTACGGCGAAATTCTCGGCGGTCCCGATGATCGTTCGACAGGCAATGAAGATATCATGAAAGAGTATACCGATTATATTTCTGTCACAGACAGTAACTACGGTAAAGAACTCCGTGATTCGTTTAATTCGGGCAAAGCTCCTAATTCAAGCGGAAACTGGAGTGAAAAAGGCATTTCAAACGATAAGCTTCTTTATTGGGGTGAAAGCCATGATACATGGTCAAACAACAAAGACTGGGGCTTTTCAAATGAAATGAGCCAGAATGTTATTGACCGTGCCTATGCGGTTGCTGCAAGCCGTAATAAGGTTACTGCTCTTTATTTTTCCCGTCCTTCTTCAACCAACAAAGACAGTATCAAAATGGGAGAAAAAGGCTCAACTCATTTCACCAGCAGTGAGGTTGCCCAAATCAATAAGTTCCATAATGCAATGGACGGCAAAGCTGATTACTACACCGTGTCAGACGGTTGTTCTGTAATTACCCGTAAAGACGGCGGTGCTGTTATTGTAAAAGGCAGCGGAAGCGGCGAAGTATCGGTAGAAAACGGCGGCGGTTACGCTAAACCCGGCACATACACAGACGCTGTTTCAGGCAACACATTTACAATTACATCAAGCACAATTTCAGGTACAATAGGTTCATCAGGTATTGCTGTTGTCTATGAAGCAGAACCCGAAGAACCTTCAGCGTCGGTAACTCCGGGTTCAACAAACTACAATACTGATGAGCTCACACTTACGCTCAATTTCAAGGACGCAAAAAATGCTCAGTATTCAATAGATAACGGTGAATTTGTAAACTATACAAACGGTCAGCAGATTACAATCGGCACAAACCTTCCATACGATACAGTAACCACAGTAACAGTAAAAGCAAGCGACGGCAAGACAACATCCGATCCGGAAACATATACATATACAAAAATAGACCCGAATGCCGTAAAGGTTGTTGCTTATGATAACTCGTCAACCAAGTGGTCAAAAGTCAATGCATATTTCTGGAGTGATGATAATAAAGAAATGACATCATGGCCGGGCAAGCAAATGACCGACAAGGGTAATAATATTTTTGATATTGAAGTGCCTGACGGTGCAGAGTATGTAATCTTCAACAACGGTGACAGTCAGACAGATGATCTCAGGATTGCGGACGGTAATAAAATTTACAGCAACGGTTCTTGGCAGAACTATTCGACTGTAAAACCTACTCAGCCGACAACAGCTCCAACCACAACTGTTCAGCCGACAACAGCTCCAATCACAACTGTTCAGCCAACAACCGCAACACAGCCTGCTACAACTCAGCCTGTTACGACTCAGCCTGTTACAACACAGCCTGCCACGACTCAGCCTGTAACCGAACCTTCAAACAGGATTCTTATCGGTGATGTTGATTTAAACGGAACAATTACAATCAGCGATTCAACAGAAGCACAAAGATATATTTCTCACATAGCGACTTTAAGTGATGATGCTCTCATTGCGGCTGATGTAAACAAAGATTCTGTTATTTCGGTTAAAGATGCAACTTTAATTCAGGCTTATGTCGTTAAACTTACTGTTGAAGACTCATACTGCGGTACTTACACAGGCAATATTGAACCTACTCAGCCTGCAACAACCGTGACAGAGCCAACAACCGAACCGACTTCAATTCAGACAAAGAATTATGTTTATTTCAATAATACAGATAACTGGTCAACAGTGAATATTTATGTATGGAGTTCAACAGATTCTAATTATATGAGCTGGCCGGGTGTGGCTATGGAAAGTATTGGTAACAATACATACAGATTTGAACTTCCTGATGGCGTAGATTACGCTATATTCAATAACGGTTCAACACAGACAGGTGACTTAAAAATCCCCGATGTAAATATGATTTACTCAAACGGACAGTGGAGTAAATACTCCGAGTAAAATTAAAAATTAATAAGTTTATCTAAGAGCCGCCCCGCACAATTAAGCGCATTTTGCTGTTTTGATTTTTACTGTCGGGGCGGTACTGTTATTTGTTTAAATCACAATACAAAATAAACGGTTCATCATGATTTTTTGTGGGATGGTGAACGGACAGAAGAAATAGATAGATAGCGGATCAAGGTAAAGAAGAAGTCATCATCACGGTAACCGTAGCCGATCTTGTTGTTGAAACCTTCGAACTTGCCGGTGCTGATTTGATATCATCTAAATAGAGCATAGCTTTCTTTCCTCCATTGTTTGTCTTGTTAACTACAATTCTGGAACTTCCTATGCTCTTTTTCAATACTTACTTTTGACTATCCCACATTTTTTCGTAATGAGGGTAAAAAAGCAATGTTTCCATTTGTTCGGAAACATTGCTTTTGTCAATTTTTTACTTATTACTTTAATTTTGTATCTATATATTCTATGTACGGTTTGCGATTATAAATGCTGTCTTGGTGATTTTTATACCATTCAAATTCTTCTTTCAATCCATCATACAAAGATACTGTATTTGGCATTAATTCATTTTGTTTTGTTACATCAAGCACATATTCGTAATCGTAGAAGCAAAAATAATCTCTTTGCGGAATATCTTTCGACACGCTTACAAATTCAACTTCTCTGCCTGCCGCTTTGTAGCAAAGCTCAACCCATTCTTTTATTGTAACGGTTTCTTTGTTTCCAACATTAAAAATATGATTACTTGAGTGCTTTTCTATTATTATCTCAATAAATTTACAAAGGTCTGACACATTGAAAAATTGCAATTTCATATCCCCGTTTTCAGGAATGTAAAATTTTCTGTCTAGAATAGCACAATCAAACGGAAAAGCTTCTCTGTATAAATTTTCATACATACCGTAAAAATACGGCGGACGAAGAATATACGCGTTTGGAACATTATCAAGTAAGTATTTTTCTGCATTGAGTTTGTTAATTCCGTAATCACCCCAGACAGAATTTTTACCGCAAGTTTGATTTTCGGCAAACGGCTTGGGATTAGTTTCGGGATAAACCGCACTTGAACTGATGAAAATGTAATCATCAAACGAAACACCTGACTTTAAAAGAGCCTTTATATGCTCATCAGTGTACGCTGTGATATCAAGAATTAAATCAAAGTGTTCGTTAGCAAACTTGTTGCCAAGATTCAATCTGTCGCAATTAATCAGATTCACACCTTGTGATTGAGGTCTGCTGTTTCTGTTTAGAACAAAAACTTCGTTGCCTTTACTCACAAAATGCTTGGCTGCATATCTGCTTACAAATGTTGTTCCGCCTGTGATTAGAATTTTCATATCAAAAACTCCTTGAATAATATTTGCATCACCGTATGGTGATAAACAGCATTAATTATCTATTCAATTTTTATTCGATTTTTCTATAATTTTTTCGGCACATTTAATGCCGTCAACTGCTGCGGAGATAATTCCGCCTGCATAGCCTGCGCCCTCGCCGCACGGATACAGTCCCTCAATAAGTACACTTTCGAGTGTGTCTGTTTTTCTCATTATTCTGACTGGGGAAGAGCTTCTGCTCTCAACGCCCGTCAAAACAGCGTCACCGTCATCAAAGCCGTGCAACATTCTGCCCATTTTTACAATGCCCTGAGCCATTGAAGTGCTGACATATTCAGGCAAAATCTCGTTCAGATTTGAAAATTCATAATTCGGACCGATACTTGGCTTTACATCACCGAGATGTGTGGATTTTCTGTTATTAAGAAAATCGTCAACTCTTTGTATGGGTGCATTATAATTTTCACCGCCGGCAACGAATGCTTCTGATTCAAGCTTTCTCTGTAAATACATTCCGGCAAGCGGATGGTCGGATTCATAATCATCCGGGTTTATTCCTACAAGCAACGCTGAATTTGAATTTTCGGCATCTCGTGCAAATTCACTCATACCGTTGGTGCAAAGTCTGTTTTCTTCGCTTGACGCATTAACAACCTTGCCTCCCGGACACATACAAAATGTATACACACCCCGTCCGTTATCAAGATGCGTATTAAGTTTATAATTTGCCGAACCGAGTTTTTCGTTGCTCGCAAATCTGCCGTATTGTGCCTTGTCTATTTTCTCACGAAGATGCTCAATTCTTGCTCCAATCGAGAAAGGTTTTGCCTCAATAGGCAACTTTAAATCATAAAGCATCTCAAAAGTATCCCTTGCACTGTGACCGATTGCAAGAATAACATTGTCTGTTTCTATAATTTCATCGCCGTTTTTGTTTTCAACAGTTATAGATTTCAGCTTGTTATCACTAAAAGCCATTGAAATAAGCTTTGTTTCAAACATAACCCTTCCGCCGAGTTCAATAATCTCGTTGCGGATATTTTTTATTGTTCCTTTTAGCATATCCGTTCCGATATGCGGCTTTGCGTTATAGAGAATTTCATCAGGTGCGCCGTGACTTACAAATTCTTCAAGCACCTTGCGTTGTCTTATATCTTTTGTACCTGAATTTAGTTTGCCGTCAGAAAATGTTCCCGCACCGCCTTCGCCGAACTGAACATTTGAAGTTGTGTCAAGCAGACCGCTTGTCCAGAACCTGTTCACATCGGCTGTTCGTCTGTCAACATCCCGACCTCTTTCAATAAGAATAGGATTTGCACCGCTCCTTGCCAGAATAAGTGCTGCAAACAATCCTGCCGGACCAGCCCCGACAATAACAGGGGAGGGCGCATTGCCAAATTTCATCTGATTATATTCATACTTTTTCGCAATTTGGGCATTACCGCACTTTTTGCATACTTTATCCTCGTTGATATTAAGTTCAGCGTCAACGGTTGTAAGAAAGTAGATATTGTCCTTTTTTCTTGCGTCAACCGATCTGCGAAAAATCTTAACGCTTTTTATGGCTTTTTCTTCAATTCTCAGTTGTTTAGCCACTGCCTTGCGAACTGATTTATCATCGTAGTCAAGGCTTAAATGTATATTGTTCACTCTGATCATAAATTTTCTCCTGCAATAATTCCGCCTGCAAATGCAAAATGAAGATTAAATCCTCCGCATTCTCCGCAAAGGTCAATCGCCTCACCGCATACAAAAAGATTTTTTACAATTTTACTCATCATAGTGTTTTCGTCAATTTCTTTGCCTAAAACACCGCCCAAAGCACATTGTGCGTGTGAAAAATCTTCTTTTCCGCTTACTGTAAATGACATTGATTTTATTGTTTTGCAAATTCCTGATACTTCGTCTTTTGAAAGCTTGGAACAAATCTTTGACAAATCAACACGGCTGATTTTAAGAATAGCCTGTCCGATTCTCTTCTGAAAAATTCCTGTCAAAAACTGTTCACACGGCAAATCAGAAAACAATGTCATATGTTGTCTGATTATTTTAATCAGCTCATTTTCCGAATAATCGGGCAATAAATCAAGCACTATTTTGTCGTTTGGTTTAGCAAACAACGAAAGATTGAATACGCAAATTCCGGACAGAGAATTCTCGGTAAATTGAATTTCGCCGATTTCTTCCTTGATTAATCTACCCTGTTCACCGTATAACTGTGCCTTGCCCGTAACTCTCAGACCTTTTAATGTTTTCAGAACATCGCTTTTAACCTTAACAGGGCATAAAGCAGGGGAGAACAAAACAACCTTATGACCGAAATTTTTAAGATAATCAATTGCACTTGCGTTTCCGCCAAGCTTAGGCGCGGCTTTTGAACCGTTTGCAATCACAAGCTTGTTACATATGAAATCGTACTTTTTCTCGCTGTCATCAGACGAAATTTTAAAACCGTTTGAAACTTTTTTTATAGAATTGACATTCTGTTCCGTGAAAACATCTATTCCGAGTGTTTCAACCCGTAACCGCAGAACATCCAGCACAGATGCGGCGTGTTTGCTTATTGGGTAATATCTGCCCTCGTTATCGTAAAAACTTAAAAGACCTAAGTCTTTAAAAATATTCGCCATCTCATCACCGCTGAATCTTTCAAAAATTTTTTTACTCTGCTTTTTGAAAGAACCCACATATTTATCGGGGGATATACAGTGATTTGTCAGATTACATCTGCCGTTGCCTGTTGACATCAGCTTTTTGCCTAATCTGTCATTTTTTTCGATTATTGCAATTTTTTTTGAACGGTCATGTTTCTTTGCTGTGATTGCACACATAAGTCCCGATGCACCGCCGCCGATTATAATTGCATCATAAATATGTTTCTTTTCCATTTTATAAATTCACCAAAAAATAAGGGCAGCTGATGTGCTGCCCAAAATTATTTACGGAGCAAAAATAAAGTTGATTCCGTTTGCAACAAGTACCGAACCGATACCCATTATAATACCTGCGATAACAACACCGCACATAACGGCTATAACGCTTTTCTTAAACCCGAGGTCAAGAATACTTGCCGCAAGTGTACCTGTCCATGCACCTGTGCCAGGAAGAGGGATGCCTACGAAAAGCATAAGTGCAACAAACATTCCGTTGCCTGCTTTTGCCTCAAGTTTTCTGCCGCCTTTTTCACCTTTTTCAAGACAGAAAGAAAAGAATCTGCCGATAAACTTCTTGTCAGAACCCCAAACAAGAACCTTTCTTGCAAAGAGGTAGATAATCGGAACCGGGAGCATATTGCCTAAAATGCAGATTACATATGTCCAAAAAAGATTTAAGTCATTTGCAACCGCAACAGGCACAGCACCTCTGATTTCCACTATCGGAACCATTGAAATAAAAAATACTATTAAATACCACATATTTGCTCCTTAGAAATTATATTTTGCCAATACCTGATAAGTATAACAGATTTAAAAGTTTTTTTCAATATTTGAGCACGATAAAATCTTCCATAATAAAGCCTTAAAATTTGATTTATTTATACATTATGATAAATAATTATTCAAAAGTTGACATTGACTGAATAATCAGTAAAATATATTTTGGAGTGATTTGATGAAAACGAATTCCTGTTCAATGCGATTCAGAATAATTATGTTTGTTTTGACCGCGTTAGTGATTGCATTTGCGTTTATTCATTCCTCAATGCCGTCAGTTGAGTCGGCACAAGAGAGTGAAAGCGTCCTTGATTTTGTCACAGTAATTTTAAAATTATTCGGAATTGAGCCGAATCTTTCGGACCACATAATCAGAAAGCTTGCTCATTTTACGGAATATACCGTTCTGGGAGCATTGCTCTGTTCATGTGCCTATTCATTAGACCGAATCAAGCCGATAAAATTGGTTCCCTACACCGTTTCTATCGGACTGTTTACCTGTTTCATTGATGAATCAATCCAACTTGGTGTTGAGGGAAGATCGGGACAGGTGAGTGATATGTGGATTGACTTTTTCGGTGTATTGCTCGGTACGGCTGTAATGCTTGTTGCATTTTGGATTTACAGGAAGATACGAAAGATCAACTAACTATATGTATGCGAATAAGAAAGGAATCAGTATGGGAAATATGGAAAATTCAGTAAAGCCCCATGAAAATAAAATGGGAACTATGCCAATGACAAGGCTCATTCTGACAATGAGTCTGCCTGCAATTTTTTCAATGACAATTCAGGCAATGTATAATGTTGTTGACAGTATTTTTATCGGCAACTATGATGCAGACGGACTGACCGCAACTTCGCTTGCGTATCCTCTGCAAATGCTTTTGATTGCGTTTGCAGTCGGTACGGCAGTCGGTGTAAACTCGCTTGTTTCAAGAAAATTAGGTGAGAAAAATTTTGATCAGGCAAATGACGGTGCAACGCACGGTCTTGTAACCTGCGTTTTTAACTATGTAATCTTTTTATTGCTCGGACTTTTTGCGGTTCGCCCGTTTATGGCAATGTACACGCAGAATGAGGCTATTCTAAATTACGGAATCCAGTATCTGACGGTTGTACTTTGCTTCTCGTTCTTTTCAATTGTACAGATTATGGTTGAAAAAACGCTTCAGGCAACAGGCAACATGATATTCCCGATGTTATCCCAGCTTTTCGGTGCAATTGTAAATATTATTTTTGATCCTCTCCTGATTTTCGGTATAGGAATTTTCCCCGAGCTCGGTGTTCTCGGTGCGGCAATTGCTACTGTATTCGGTCAATTCTGCGGTATGGCTTTCTGCCTTTGCATTCTTTTCTTTAAGAATCACGAAGTTAAAGTTTCGTTCAAACATTTCAAATTGAACGGTTCCACATTGAAATCTATCTATGTTGTAGGCTTTCCGTCTGTAATTATGCAGTCAATAGGTTCCGTTATGATTATCGGACTCAATGCAATTCTTGCTGTTTCGGAGGCTGCCGTTACTGTTCTCGGTATATATTATAAATTACAGAGCTTTGTATTCATGCCTTGTTTCGGACTCAATCAGGGTGTAATGCCGATTATCGGTTATAACTACGGTGCAAGAAAGAAAAAGAGAATGTATTCCGCTTTAAAGCGCGGCATCATCATTGGCGTAATTATTATGGTGGTCGGCACAATTCTTATGTGGACAATCCCCGAACAGCTTATTGCTATGTTTGGTGGCACACAGGATATTATGGATATCGGTGTGCCTGCATTCAGAATCATCAGTCTTTGCTTTATTCCTGCCGCTGCCGGCATTATCTTTACAACACTTTTTCAGGCAGTCGGAAAGGGACTGCGCAGTCTTATTATGTCATTCTGTCGTCAGCTTGTACTCATTCTTCCGATTGCATGGGTGCTTTCTATGGTGTTTGATTATACAGCTGTATGGTATGCATTCCCGATTGCGGAATTTTTCTCGTTAATGCTTGCAATTGCATTTTTTGTCAACCTTACAAAAGGCGATTTCAAAAGCCTTGACCAAAAGATTGAGTGATAAAGTTAAATCCGTTCACCTCAGTGCATATATTGCATTGAGGTGATTTTTTTGACAGAAGATAATAATAACAGAAATACTATTACATATGACGATGACTGGAAATCTGTATCATATTCCGAATATCCGAAAACAACAGAAGATTTTGATTCAAGTGAGGAAGAGGAGAAATCTTTATCGCCTGAAAAAAATATTGCAAAAAAAGATTCTCCAAAACAACTTGTAATAACGGTTCAACTTGTGTGCTGTATTCTTATAGCACTTGCAGCCTTTTTGCTTAACCTTTTTGGCGGAGAGGTTTATGCCGCAACACGGGATTGGTACTATTCAAACCTTGAAAAATCCGTTGTTTTTGATACGGGCGATAATAAAATAGATTTATCAAACCTGTTTACTGCAACAAGCGATGAAGTTTCGTCTGCTGAACATTGATTTTACGGTTTCGTATTCACTCGTTTGTCTTGGAGCAATATGTGTGATACTGAATATATTTTTAGGATTTCTATGTTGCGTTATGGCTGTGATTATTCATGAATGCGGTCATCTTTTTGCAATGCTCATTTGTAAATCTCCGCCTGGTAAAATCAAAATTTCGCTGTTTGAAATCAAGATTACCAACTCTTCAAGGCAGTTAAACACAACCCGTCAGAACATTTTTATAATTTTTTTCGGACCTTTAGTCAATTTCATTTGTTTTATTCTGTTTTATCTGTTATACTTATGTAATAGTGAATTTTTATTGCCGATTGCCATGGCGAACCTTTGTACGGGACTTTTTAATATGCTGCCGGTTATGTCGCTTGACGGCGGACAGCTTATGTATGTTATTCTGTGCAGAAAATTCTTGGAAAAATCAGCCGAAAGAATCATAAATATAACTGCTGTTATAATTCTTTTTCCGCTGACGGTACTCGGCTTTATGGTTTTGCTAAATTCAAAATATAATTTTTCGCTGTTGTTTGTGTGTGCGTATCTCATTGCGTCACTTTTATGTAAAAACAACAGGTACTACTGACGGAGGATTTCTATGGTCAGCAAAGAAGTTGAAAAATTACTTCTGAAAGTTCAAAAGCCGGGAAGATATGTCGGCGGTGAACTCAACGAAGTAATCAAGGATAAAAAGAAAGTAGATTGCAGATTTGCCTTCTGCTTTCCCGATACCTATGAAGTAGGTATGTCCCATCTCGGAATGAAAATTCTTTACAGTCTTATGAACGCTGTGCCGTACATTTGGTGCGAAAGAGTTTTTGCCCCATGGGTTGATATGGAAGAAGAGATGATAAAACACAATATTCCGCTATATGCGCTTGAAAGCGGAGATCCCGTGTCCGATTTTGACTTTATCGGTTTCACTCTCCAGTATGAACTCAGCTTTACAAATATGCTCAATATGCTCAAACTTTCGGGCGTTCCCATTAAAAGCTGTGACAGAAAAGAACTTAAAAACATTGTTGTTGCAGGCGGACCGTGTGCCTGCAACCCCGAGCCGATTGCAGATTTTGTCGATATTTTCTTTATCGGCGAGGGCGAAGAGGTTGACCTTGAGGTTATTGAACTTTTCAGAAGGTGCAGAGCCGAGGGTAAATCAAAACAGGAGTTTCTTGAACTCTCATCTAAAATTGAGGGTGTATATGTTCCTGCACTCTATGATGTAACATATAACGAGGACAGCACAATCAAGTCATTTACTCCAAAAGGAGATGCTCCCGCTAAAATCCACAAGCGTATTATGCTTGATATGGACAAGTCGTTCTATCCTGATAATTTTGTAGTTCCGCTCGTTGAGATAGTTCATGACAGAGCGGTTCAGGAAATTTTCCGTGGCTGTATAAGAGGCTGTCGTTTCTGTCAGGCTGGCATGATTTACCGTCCTGTCCGTGAAAAATCTCCCGAAACTATAAATAAACAATGCAGAGCATTATGCGATAACACGGGTTACGATGAAGTTTCGCTTTCTTCACTCAGTTCAAGTGACTACAGTCAGATTGTACCGTTGCTTGACAAGCTGAATGAGTGGAGCAAAGACGAAAAAGTCAGCATTTCACTTCCGTCACTGCGTGTTGACGGCTTTACCGATGACATTATGAATAAGATTAAAACCGTACGCAAGAGCGGACTTACCTTTGCTCCGGAGGCAGGCAGTCAGCGTATGCGTGATGTTATCAATAAAAATGTTCGTGAAGATGAACTTTTGCAGGCTTGCACAACTGCATTTGCAGGCGGCTGGACTACGGTGAAACTTTATTTTATGATTGGTCTGCCTACCGAAACAATGGACGATGTCGCCGCAATTGCCGGTCTTGGTCAGTCTGTAGTTGATGCATATTACAAATGTCCCGAAAAGCCAAAAGGCAAGTCGGTGCGTGTAACCGTATCTGCATCCTCTTTTGTGCCAAAACCGTTCACACCGTTCCAATGGGAACCGCAGGATACAATCCCTGTTCTTCATGAAAAGCAACAGCACATCAAGGACAGTATTACAACAAGAAAAATTCAGTTTAACTATCACGATGCCGATACAAGCTATCTTGAAGCAGTATTTGCAAGGGGTGACAGAAAACTTTGTAAGGTTATGGAGCTTGCATGTGAAAGAGGTTTTCATTTTGACGGCTGGAATGATTGTTTCAGCCTTGAAAAGTGGCTTGAACTCTTTGATGAATGCGGTGTTGATCCGTCATTTTATGCAAACAGACACAGAAGTTTTGATGAAATTCTTCCGTGGGATCATATTGACTACGGTGTAACTAAGGATTTCCTTATCAGAGAATGTAAAAAAGCGTACGCAAATACAACAACACCGCATTGCAGACTGAAATGCAACAACTGCGGTGCGGCTAAATACGGAAAGGGTGTGTGTTTTGAAAAGCGTAAGAATATGGTTTAAAAAAGACTTTGAATGTCGATATATCTCACACCTTGACCTCAACCGCTGTATGCTCCGTGCATTGCACAAGAGCAAAATCCCGATTTGGCATACAGAGGGATTTAACCCGCATCCGTTTGCAACATTCCCGTTGCCGCTTTCGCTTGGCTTCAGAGGTGTAAACGAATGTATGGATGTCAAGCTGGAGGATGAAAGCTTTCCGTTTGAAGAAATCATCTCAAGGCTTAACGACTGTCTGCCGAGAGGACTTCGTGTGTTTGATGTAACGGAACCCATTATGAAAGCGGGTAGGATTGCATTTGCATCATTTACAATCAAGATTTCCGTTGACGGTAAAAATTCCCACACAGTATGCGAACAGCTTAAAGAGTTGCTTGCAAGTGAGAGCATTGAAATTGAAAAGAAATCTAAAAAAGGCATAAAAACCGTTGACATAAAACAGGGTATAAAGAGCTTTGCAGTAACCGAAAAGTTCGACTTTGCAGAACTTGATGTTGTTTTGTCTGCAGGCAGTTCCGATAATGTGAATCCGAATCTGCTTATATCGGCTTTTGAAAACCGTTTTTCAGTGTCATGTGATGTCGATATCACAAGAAATGACCTTTATAACGCAGATATGGAATTGTTTAGATAGGTGAATATATGTTTGAATTTACAATACGAGAAAATGATTTTTTAAACGGATTTTTGGATTTATTGAGCGACTATGTAAATAAGTCGTATAAATTCACCATGTCGTACCTAACGAGCCCTCTTTTGTCTGATGTGCGTGAGAGCGAAAGACTTGTTTTGCTTGTAGTTAACAAGTCCGTTTTTCAGAATATGTACAGTTTCATCAAGCTGAATGACAGCAATATGCAGTTTGCATCATTTTCCTGTCTTGAAACAGCTGTGAACTCAATGCGACTTTACAATGTTCTTGCTACAAATCCGGATTATATGCACGAATATATTACCGGCGGAAACTTTTCGCTTGAAGTCTGTGAAAATGAAATTTCAGAAAAACAAAAAGAATACAAGAAAGGGGAAGAGGAGTTCTCTCTCCGTGAATTTGCAACCGGACTTGGCAAATTCAATTCTTTTGAACTGAAAAATGCAGCTGTTGCGTCACAGCTTGTTGACGGAAACATCTATCTCGGACTTTCCTGCGGCAATGAACTCGGAGAAGATTTGCAGGGTGAAGTCAGAAAGAGTATGATTGGTGCATACCTTTCACTTTCAAAGCACAATAAAATGTTTTTTAACGGCGGTATAGATGATACTCTTGAAGAGCTTGAGGACAAGCTCTATGCAAAGTTTCTTGAATATATCAGAAAGTTCTCATAACCTTTTTAAACTTTCACATTACTTTACACAAGCGTTCAATTTTCTGTCACATAAGACAGTTATTATATGCTTGTAAGTTAAAGATAAACCAAAAACGCTTTAACTTCACATAGATAATGCTTACAAGAACTTTTCATAGATTTCCTCTCTAATATGTCGAAAGACACAAAGGTCGGCTTTTCAGCCGACCTTTTTAATTTACAGGTGATATTATGAATTATTACTCTTTAAATAAATATTTAAAAAACACTTTCGGCGAGAAAGTGTATAAAATTTCGCTAAACGGCAATATGACCTGTCCAAATCGTGACGGAACTCTCGGAACAAAAGGCTGTATTTTTTGCAGTAGGGGAGGTTCGGGAGAATTTGCCGCCGATTCGCTTCTTTCAATTCACGAACAAATTGAGCAGGCAAAACTGCGTATCAGAAAAAAATCCTACTGTAAAAAGTTTATTGCATATTTTCAGCCGTTTACGAATACCTATGCACCGACAGAATATCTTGAAAAAATTTTCACAGAGGCAATATCCGAACCCGATGTAGTTGCTCTGTCAATTGCAACCCGACCTGATTGCCTGGGAAATGATGTGCTGAATCTTCTTGAAAAACTGAACAAGATAAAGCCTGTTTGGGTTGAACTCGGATTACAAACCATTCACGAAGATACGGCTGAATATATAAGAAGAATGTATCCGCTTTCCGTATATGATTCAGCTATAGAAAATCTTCACAAAATCGGTATAAATGTAATTACACACATAATTTTAGGACTTCCGAACGAATCAAAAGAAATGATGCTTGAATCTGTTAAGTATGTCGGAGATAAAACTGACGGAATAAAGCTTCAACTTTTACATATTTTAAAAGATACCGATTTATGCGATGAATACGAACTCGGAAAGTTTGATGTGCTTACAATTGATGAGTATATCGACATTCTCTGCGATTGCGTAGAATTGTTGCCTGAAAATGTTGTAATTCATCGCCTTACAGGTGACGGCGACAAAAAACTGCTCGTTGCACCAATGTGGAGTGCCGACAAAAAGCGTGTTTTAAATTCAATTAACCGTGAATTTACAAAGCGTGATATAACACAGGGAAGAAAGGCAAAGTAAAAGACTTCCGAATCAATCATCGGAAGTCTTGTTTTCAAGAGTATTGTCGTTGTGATTTTTCTCTTTTTCAGCTTTCTTCTGAGCTGATTTTTTACCGATTGCATATGCAACAGCCAATATAGCCAAGCATCCCGCAGTTATGCCCATGCCGGCAAGGAAAAATTTTATTTGCCTATCTTTAATGGGATTGTAATCAATATATTCGTCATCAGAGGCATTAACAGTTGTAGGCTCGGTCGGGTGTTTACTTTTACCGCCCTTTCCTGTAGCTTGCGTGCTGTTTTTATTGCTTGACGAGGAAATTCCGCCGCTAACCGTTCCCGACGCATTTTTATATATTCTGATACACGACGCAGTGCAACTTCCGACATCAATAAAGTTCACATCGGAATCAACACATTGATTTACCGTGTAGTCAATATACGCAGTACCTTCTTTTATTGTTTTGAAATCAAGCGTTAAGACATCGCTTCCGCCCGAAATATTCTGCCCTTCAGAGTTAAGAAAAACGACCTTAACATTTCCGCTTTTCTTATTCACCTGAATTTTAGAGCCACTGTTGGCAGCTTTAACTTTTCTAAATTCCATATAATCCGCATCATAAGTAAATTCAAAAGTTGCGGCACTGAGCCTTTTGTCTGACTTTGCAGAAAGTGCAACGGTAAAAAGTCTGTTCGGTTTCATATCCGCATTCTGCATTTCAAAACTTACTTTACCGGTTGCCAAAATACAATTGATTGACAAAAGCATCAGCACTGACAGAATACAAAATGTGCTAAATAATTTTTTCATAATTCACCACAATAAAAAATATTTTAAATTTATCTTGATTTTTTTTACTTCATTTGATATAATAATCAGGTCGTTTGGAGAGATGTCCGAGCTGGCCGAAGGAGCATGATTGGAAATCATGTATACGGTGAACACCGTATCAGGGGTTCGAATCCCCTTCTCTCCGCCACAAACGCTGAACTTTAATTTTTTAGTTCAGCGTTATTTTTTTGCCTTAATTACAATTTAAGCAATTAAAACGATTCATTTTCATACATTTAATTGTACTCTACTCCCGAAATTATTGTCAATAAAACAGGCGGTGAAGAGTTATCACTTACAAGTTTTATTGCAGGTAATCACAGGTTAAATGACACTACCAAGCATTATTCGTTTGAATATTCAAAAAACTGCCACTAAACCTTTACAAAACCCACAAGATATTGTATTATATTAGTGATTATAAATTATCGTGGGGTGTTATGTATGAAACCGAAATATAAAAGAGTATTATTAAAACTTTCAGGCGAATCACTTGCAGGCGAAATGAAGCACGGCATTGATTTTGAAACAGTTCTTAAAATCTGCAAACCTATCAAGGAATGTGTTGACGCAGGTGTAGAGGTCGGCATCGTAGTAGGCGGCGGCAACTTCTGGCGTGGCAGAAGTTCGGGTGAAATGGACAGAACAAGAGCTGACCATATGGGTATGCTCGCAACAACAATCAATGCACTCGGTGTATGCGATGCACTTGAACAGCTTGGCGTGAATGTTCGTGTTCAGACTGCTATCTCAATGCACCAGATTGCAGAGCCTTACATCAGAAACAAAGCAGTTCTTCACCTTAAAAAGGGAAGAGTAGTAGTATTTGGTTGCGGAACCGGTAACCCATTCTTCAGCACAGACACAGCAGCGGCTCTCCGTGCAGCTGAAATTGAGGCTGACATCGTTATGAAGGCTACTATGGTTGACGGTGTATACGACAGCGATCCTAAGAAGAATCCTGATGCTAAGAAGTATGATACAATTTCATTTCACGAGGTACTCAACAAGGACCTCGCTGTTATGGACAGCACTGCAGCATCACTCTGCAAGGATAACAATCTTCCCATTCTTGTATTCAGCATCGATGACCCTGAAAACATCTACAGAGCTGTTTGTGGTGAAAACATCGGTACTATCGTAACAGCTAACGACTAATTCAATTGATTATTTTACTGACTTTTTAACAATAATTATTATACAGGAGGCATAATTATGCAGACACAGTTAAAAAAAGCCGGCGAAACTATGGACAGACGCCTTGAGCATATGCGCAGGGAATTTTCGGAAATCAGAGCAGGTAGAGCAAATCCTGCTGTTCTTGATAAAGTAAAGGTTGACTACTACGGTGCACCGACACCTGTAAACCAGCTTGCCGCAGTTTCTGTTACTGAGGCAAGAACTCTTACAATTCAGCCTTGGGACGCATCTGTTTTAAGACAGATTGAAAAAGCTATCCAGACTTCGGACATCGGCATTAACCCCCAGAATGACGGTAAAGTTATTCGTCTTATCTTTCCACCGCTCACAGAGGACAGAAGAAAAGAAATCGTAAAAGATGTTCAGAAGATTGCTGAGGAAACAAAGATTCAGATTCGTAATGTCCGCCGTGAACTTATCGACAAGCTTAAAGCAATGAAGAAGGACGGCGAGCTTACAGAGGACGATCTCAAACAGGGCGAAAAGAAAGCTCAGGATCTCACAGATAAGTATGTCAAAGAAGTTGAGAGCGTTTCTGCAGTAAAGCAGAAAGAAATTTTGGAGATGTAATATGGCTTTTTTCTCAAAGAAAAAAGATGAGCAGATTGAGGTTACAAGCCTCAATCTGCCTTCACATATCGGAATTATTATGGACGGCAACGGCCGTTGGGCAAAGAAAAGAGGACTTCCGAGAAAAGCAGGTCACCGTCAGGGTGCGAAAACTTTTAGAACTATAACAAGATACTGTTCCGATATCGGAATAAAGTACCTTACCGTGTATGCTTTTTCAACCGAAAACTGGAAAAGACCGCAGGAGGAAGTTGATGCGCTTATGTCGCTCTTTAAATCATATCTTAATGAAGCACTTGAAGATTTTAAGGATGACAGCATTGTGGTGAAATTCATCGGCGACAAGTCAGGCTTTAACAACGAACTTCGTGAGCTTATGATTGAAAACGAAGAAAGTTCAAAAGACCGTGACGGTATGGTTCTTAATATTGCAATGAATTACGGCAGCCGTGATGAAATTGTAAGAGCAGTAAAAAATATTTCCTCAGATGTCAAAAACTGTAAAATCAATACAGATGACATTGACGAAAATCTCTTTTCTGATTATCTTTACACCGCAGGTCAGCCCGATCCGGACCTTATTATCAGGCCAAGCGGTGAATACAGAATTTCAAATTTTCTTTTGTGGCAGTCAGCCTATACGGAATTTGTAATAATGAACAAATTGTGGCCTGATTTTCAGAAATCAGACCTTGATGAAGCGTTAAAAATATACTCCTCCAGAAACAGAAGATACGGCGGAGTTTGATGAGAGTTGATATAAAATGAAATCCCTAAAGCCAAGGCTGTTGACAGCCGTAATAGGAATACCAATACTGCTGATTGTTCTGTTTGTATCGGAACTTTGGCTCCCATTTGCAGGAATAATCATAGGAGCAGCCTCGGCATTTATGACAGGCGAATATCTGCAAGCACGAAAAATGCTTTATAAATTGCATCTTTCAATACCTTGTATGCTTTTTGCTTTTCTGCTTTCAATTTTGGTTACAACAAAGTTTCTGTATATTCTGCTTTTTGCATTTATACTTACAGCTTTTGCTGTAATGATTTTCAAACACGAAAAGACAAATTATGCAGATGTAGCGTATGCTGTGTTCGGCACATTTTTAATTTCTTTCGGAATGAGTGCCATTCCGATTGTCTGCACATCATCTGCATCCATTACTTTCTGTTTTATATGTGCATTTGCATTACCGTGGATGGCAGACGCAGGCGGTTTTTTTATCGGTGCATCCTTTGGCAAGCACAAGCTTTGCCCGAAAATCAGTCCTAAAAAAACTGTTGAAGGTGCAATCGGCGGAATACTTTTCTGCGATCTTACAGCTGTAATCATCGGTCTAATTTTTCATTTTTGGGTTATGCCCGATGCTAATATTAACTTCTGGGCATTGATTCTCCTCGGTGTAATTGACGCACCCGTTTCAATTCTCGGCGACCTGAGTTTTTCACTCATCAAGAGAAGTTACGGAATCAAGGACTATGGCTCAATTTTCCCCGGTCACGGTGGAATGCTTGACAGGTTCGACAGCATAATATTTACTGCACCTGTTCTTGTGGCAATCAATCAATTCATACCTTTCATCACAGTGGGGTAAACTAAAATGGTAAATTCACTTTCAATTCTCGGATCAACAGGTTCAATCGGAACTCAAACGCTTGATGTTGTAGATAAACTCAATTTAAAAGTTTCAGCACTCACAGCATCAACAAACATAAAACTTCTCGAAGAGCAGGTAAGAAAGTATAAGCCTGAACTTGCGGTTGTTTTTAATGAAGAAAAAGCAAAAGAATTCAAAGATAACATAAAAGATACAAACACCCGTGTTTTAAGCGGAATGGGTGGTCTTATTGAAGCGGCAACTCAGAAAGAAGCTGACCTTGTAGTTAATTCAGTTGTCGGAATGGTCGGTTTAAAGCCAACACTTGCAGCGGCAAACGCTAAAAAAGACATTGCTTTTGCAAACAAAGAAACACTTGTAACAGGCGGCAAACTTGTTTGCGATGCTGTAAAGAAAAACGGTGTAAAACTTCTCCCTGTTGACAGCGAACATTCAGCCATTTTCCAGTGTTTGCAGGGTATGCCCGAAAAGAAAATGCTCAAAAAGCTCATTCTTACAGCGTCAGGCGGTCCTTTCTTCGGTAAAACAATCGAGGATTTAAAAAATGTAACAGTTAAGGAGGCACTCAATCATCCCAACTGGAGTATGGGTGCAAAAATAACCATCGACTCTGCTACAATGATGAACAAAGGTCTTGAAATCATTGAGGCGAGATGGCTTTTTGATGTTCAGCCAGAAAACATTGATGTTGTTGTACATCGTGAAAGCATAATTCATTCTCTCATCGAATATGTAGATAATTCCGTAATTGCACAGCTCGGACTTCCCGATATGAGGATTCCGATACAGTACGCAATTACATATCCTAAAAGGTATGAGTCACCTGTCGGCGAATTAAGTCTTGCTCAAATCGGCAAAATGACTTTCTTTGAACCTGACTATGATACTTTCAAATGTCTGAGAGCCTGTAAAAAAGCTCTTTCACTCGGAGGTGTTGCAACAGCAATTGCCAACGGTGCTAATGAGGAGGCTAACCGACTTTTCAGAGAGGGTAAAATCACTTTTCTTGAAATCGGCGACCTTGTTATGGGTGCAATTGATAACATAGACAATTTTGAGCCTACATGCGTTGATGATGTATTGAAGGCGGATAAACTTGCAAGAGAGTATGTACTCTCTATGCTATAATTTGCGGTAATATTTTTCATTGCTGTCTTTGCGGCGGCAATGAATATTTTGGAGTTGATTTATTTTAATGCAAATTTTAACAGTTGCGGCTCTCATTGTAATAGGAATATTACTTTTTGAGCTTATAATTTTTTCTCATGAATTTGGTCATTTTATTACCGCAAAGCTTTCGGGTGTAAAGGTAAATGAGTTTGCACTCGGTATGGGACCGAAAATAATCAGTTTTGTAAAAGGTGAAACAAGGTACTCACTTCGTCTTTTTCCGATAGGCGGTTACTGTGCCATGGAGGGCGAGGATGAGGACAGCGAAGAAAAAGCCGCGTTTAATAATGCAAAAGTATGGAAGAGAATGATTATCATAATCGCAGGTGCGGTTATGAATATTCTTCTCGGTTTTGTTATGATGTTTGCCTTTACCGTTCAGGCTGACAGCTTCAGCTCTACAACCGTATCTCAGTTTCAGCCTAATGCGTTCACAGCCAATACAGGCTTGCAGACAGGCGATAAGATTATTGAGGTAAACGGCTATTCAATTTGGAATTCAAGAGATTTGCAGTTTGCAATTTCAACTTTGCCTTACGAAACAGTCAAAGGCAATACCCTTGAAGTATACAAAGAAAGGGCAACTTCGGCAGCCTGCGGAGTGTACAATAAATACGCCAATGACAAATCCCTTTCACAAGATGAAGTTCAAAAATACTACAACGCTCTCTCAGAGGGTTGTTCAAAGATAAATAAGGCTGCAAGCAAAGAAGAGGCTGAAAAGCTTCTTGACGAAGCTTGTAAGTCAATTTATGCGCTTGACAAATCATATGATATGTCAAAGTATAAAACACCCGAAATAGACACAACTACATCAAGACCGAGATTTATGGCTGATGTAAAGGTTGTCCGTGACGGTAAAGAAACAACGCTTGAAAATGTACAGTTCTTCACCTATTATGCCGACGACGATGCCGAAAAGGAAAACAAACCAACCGTTGCTTTTGACTTTGCGGTTAAGCCTATTGAAAAAAATGTCGGCACGGTTCTTACTGAAACATTTACAGAAACCTGCTCAATGGCAAAAACTGTGTGGACTTCGCTTGTATGGCTTGTACAGGGAAAATTCGGCTTCAATGATATGTCAGGTCCTGTCGGTATCGCAACTGCGGTAACTCAGGTTGCATCCATGGGTCTTGAAACAGGTTTTGCAGACGCGGTTAATAACATTTTGTTTGTAATGATACTCATAACGGTAAACCTCGGAATTGTTAATATGCTTCCGTTTCCTGCTCTTGACGGCGGAAGATTCCTGTTCCTGCTGATTGAATGGATATTCAAAAAGCCGATTCCGAGAAAAGCAGAGCAGGTTGTAAATACGGCAGGACTTGTACTGCTGCTTGCATTTATGCTTATTATTTCGGTAAAAGATGTATTCCAACTTGTAACGGGAACTTTTCCCGGTATGTAGATAAACGGAGGAAAACCTTATGGGAAGTAAAATTCAGGTAACTGCCGGCAATGTAAAAATCGGCGGCGGTGCTAAAGTAAGCGTTCAGTCAATGCTCAATATTCCCTCAACCGATATTGAGGGTTCTGTAAGACAGGCAAAACAGCTTGAAGCGGCAGGCTGCGAAATCATTCGTGCCGCCATTCCTAATAAAGATGCAGTAAAGCTTATTCCTGCCCTCAAAGAGGCTGTAAGAGTCCCAATTGTAGCCGATATCCATTTTGACTACAGGCTGGCTCTCGAGGCTTGTGCTGCGGGAGTTGATAAAATACGAATAAACCCGGGCAACATCGGTTCCGATGACAGAGTAAAGGCAGTTGCCGATGCCTGCAAACAGCGTGGTATTCCTATTAGAATAGGTGTAAACTCCGGTTCGCTTGAAAAAGAAATTCTCGCAAAATACGGTCATCCAACACCTGAAGCACTTTGTGACAGTGCTTTGTATCACGCTTCACTTCTTGAAAAGTTTGATTTTAACGATATTGTTCTTTCAATGAAAAGCTCGACCGTTTCTACAATGATCAAAGCCTATGAGCTTGCCGCAGAAAGATGTGACTATCCGCTCCACCTCGGTGTTACAGAGGCAGGAACGGAAAGAATGGGTATTATCAAATCTTCTGCCGGAATCGGTGCATTGCTTCTTCACGGTATAGGCGATACAATCAGGGTTTCCCTCACAGCCGATCCTGTAAAGGAAGTTTATGCCGCTCATGATATTCTCAAGGCTCTTGACATTGAGAAAGACGGAGTTCAATTTGTTTCATGCCCAACCTGCGGAAGAACAAGAATCGACCTTGTTGGCATTGCAAATGAGGTTGAAGAAAAACTCAGAAACTGCAAGAAGAATATTAAAGTTGCGGTAATGGGCTGCGTTGTAAACGGACCCGGAGAGGCAAGAGAGGCAGACATCGGCATAGCAGGCGGTGAAGGCTGCGGTCTTGTATTCAAAAAAGGTGAAATTCTCCGTAAAGTCCCCGAAGATAAACTCGTAGACGCACTTATGGAAGAAGTAGAAAAATTATAATTATATCAGCAATCTTGACATTGCTTTGGTATTAACAGAAGGAAATATATGAAAACATTAGGAGAAGTCTTTGCCTCCCAGTTCGGCATAAATCTGCCGCAACAAACATCACAGGGAGAATTGACACAACTTAATATAAACAAACAATCCCGTTTGATAATTTTGTCGGTTAATTTTGCTAGGTTAATCGACCGTAATTTGCTCTTTGAAACTGAAAAGAGTATTACAAAAGTTCTTGCTTACCATACTGTAATCAAGCCGCATTTTCCTACAGAATTATTTTCAGCCGATTATTTTTCTCAGCTTTACATAGCTGTCAGAAGAGATATTCCAAGTATTAACGGAACTCTCAACAACGCCGAGGTTAAGTTTGAAAATAACATTCTCACAATCAATCTTCTCAATGGAGGCAAATCACTCCTTGACAGCAAAGGTTTTGATAAGGCGCTTGTAAAGCAGATTTACGAAGAGTTTAACCTTCACATTTCCGTAATATACACAGGTACATTTGAGGTTGAAGAAAACAACGAAGAATACAAAGCGGCAATTCAGAACGCTCAGGAGAAAATCAATCGGGAAAATCTTCAAAAAGCTGCTGAATTCTATCAGGAAGAGGCTGAAACAGCAGAGAAAAGGGAAGAGAAACACGCTGAAAACACTACTACAGAAATTGAAGTTCGTGAGGGCAAATTTGCCACTCCTCAGATTATTCAATCCTCAATCCGTCCGTTGTACGGTCGTTCAATTAGAGGTAAGATGATTCCGATTTCGTCAATTTCGGGCGATTCTGGAAGGATTGTAGTCTGGGGCGATGTGTTTGATATTGAAAAAAAAGTAACCAAAAGCGGCGATAAAAATATTTTTACAATCGACATAACCGACTACACAGGTTCAACAACCGCTAAGGTGTTTAATTCAATTAAAGAATCCGCCGTAATCGACAACATCAAAAAAGGCGACACAATCGTTATTCAGGGTGATGTTGAATACGATAAATATGCAGGTGAGCTTGTTGTCAATGCTCGCTCAATTGGTACTGCCCAAAAAGTAAAGGTTGTTGACAATGCTGAGAAAAAGCGTGTTGAGCTTCATATGCATACCAATATGTCACAGATGGACGCTGTAACATCAGCTGGCGACCTTGTAAACCGTGCATATCAGTGGGGACACAAAGCAGTTGCAATTACAGACCACGGTGTTGCACAGGCATTTCCTGATGCAATGAAAGCCGCAGACAAAATCAATAAAGATGAAGAAAAAATCAAGATCATTTACGGTGTTGAAGCCTACTTTATGGATGACCTTGTAGAGTCCGTAAAAGGTGATGCCGACACACCTTTCAGCGGCACATTCATCTGTTTTGATATTGAAACAACAGGTCTTTCAGCCGCCCGTGACAAAATAACAGAAATCGGTGCGGTTAAGGTAGAAAACGGTATAATTACCGATAGATTCTCAACTTTTGCAAATCCTGAAATGCCAATTCCTCAAAAAATTACCCAGCTCACAGGCATTACAGACGAAATGGTAAAAGATGCTCCATCCCAGAGCGAAGCTGTAAGTGCATTTCTTGAATTTGCGGGTGATAATGTGCTTGTTGCGCACAATGCACCGTTTGATACATCATTCATCGCAAAAGCCTGCGAAGATATGGGCAGGGAGTACAACTATACATCAATTGATACAGTTGCAATCTCAAGAGCCATTCTTACCGATATAAAGAACTGCAAACTTGATACTGTTGCAAAATTTTTAAGACTGGGTGAGTTCAATCACCACAGGGCAACCGATGATGCCGAGATGCTTGCAAAGATATTTATAAGTCTTTGTCAGCGACTTACTGATGATTTCGGAATAATAAAAACCAACGATATTAACACAAAGATAGCTGGCGGAGATTTCAAAAAACTCCCGACCTATCACCAAATTATTCTTGTAAAGAATAAAACAGGTCTTAAAAATCTTTATAGACTTATTTCATACAGTCATCTCAACTATTTCTATAAAAAGCCGAGAATCCCTAAAAGCGAACTTGTAAAGTACAGAGAGGGTCTTATTATCGGCTCTGCATGTTGTGCAGGTCAGCTTTATATGGCAATTCTTGCCGGCAAACCATGGGGAGAACTCAAGCAGATAGCGTCTTTCTATGATTATCTTGAAATTCAGCCTGCAGGCAACAACAGCTTTATGATTCGTGACGGCAGATTCAATTCTGTTGACGAACTTCACGAAATCGACCGCACAATCATTAAACTTGCGAAAGAACTCGGTAAACCCGTCTGCGCAACCTGCGATGTCCATTTTATGGATCCGACTGACTCAGAATTCAGAAAAATTCTTATGGCAGGTCAGGGATTTAAAGACGCAGACCAGCAAGCTCCGCTTTATCTCAGAACAACTGCCGAAATGCTCAAGGAATTTGAGTGGCTCGGCAAAGATAAAGCATATGAATATGTTGTAGAAAATCCTAACAAAATTGCCGATATGTGCGAATATATCAGACCTATTCCAAAGGGAACATTCCCTCCGAACATTGAGGGCGCACAGGAACAACTCATCGACATTACATGGAAAAGAGCAAAAGAAAAATACGGCGATCCTTTGCCTGAAATCGTAAAAGCAAGACTTGATAAAGAGCTTAATTCAATCACAACCTACGGCTTCTCCGTACTTTATATGACCGCTCAAAAGCTTGTTGCCGACAGTGAAGCTCACGGCTATCTTGTTGGTTCACGAGGATCTGTAGGTTCATCATTCGTAGCTACAATGTCAGGTATTTCGGAAGTTAATCCGCTCTGTCCGCACTATGTATGCCCCAATTGCAAACACAGTGAATTTATCACAGACGGCAGTTACGGCTCAGGTTTTGATATGCCGCCTAAAAACTGTCCCGAATGTGGTACTCTTATGGATCAGGATGGGCACGAAATCCCATTTGAAACATTCCTTGGATTTAAGGGCGATAAAGTACCTGATATTGACCTTAACTTCAGTGGTGAATATCAGTCAAAATCTCACCGTTACACAGAGGAACTCTTCGGTAAAAACAATGTGTTCAAAGCGGGAACAATTTCTACTGTTGCCGAAAAAACAGCTCTTGGCTTTGTAAAGAAGTACGCTCAAGAACGAGGTCTTATAATGCACAAGGCTGAGGAAAAGCGTCTTGCAATCGGCTGCACAGGTGTAAAGAGAACCACAGGTCAGCATCCGGGCGGTATGGTTGTTGTACCGAGAACTAACGATGTTTACGATTTCTGCCCTGTTCAGCATCCTGCAAACGATGTGAACTCAGATAACATTACAACCCACTTCGACTTCCACTCAATTCATGATACAATTACCAAGCTTGACGAGCTTGGACACGATGTTCCGACAATCTATCATTATCTTGAACTCTACACAGGTATCCCCGTAATGAAAGTTTCAATGAGTGACCCCGAAGTTATGTCGCTCTTTACTTCTCCGAAAGCACTCGGTGTTACGGAAGAGGATATTGACTCGAAAACAGGTACATTCAGTCTTCCTGAATGCGGTACGGCTTTCGTAAGAGGAATGCTTGTTGAGGCACAGCCCAAAACCTTTACCGACCTTTTGCAGATTGCCGGTCTTTCACACGGTACCGATGTATGGCTCGGAAACGCTCAGGAGCTTATTCATAACGGTACCTGCACAATTTCGGAAGTAATCGGTACTCGTGACTCGATTATGACCTATCTTATGCACAAAGGTCTTGAGCCCGGTATGGCATTCAAAATAATGGAGATTGTCCGTAAAGGTAACGCAACAAAACTTCTTACGGAAGAACACTTCAAGGCCATGCGTGAACACAATGTTCCCGAATGGTATATTGATTCATGTATGAAAATTAAGTATATGTTCCCAAAGGCTCATGCCGCAGCCTATATGATTGCAACGCTCAGACTCGGCTGGTACAAGGTTCATAAGCCAGTTGAGTACTACGCTGCATATTTTACCGTACGAAGTGAAAATCTTGACGGTGCAATTGCCATGCAGGGACACAAGGCTGTCCGTGACAAGATGAACAACATAAAGCAAAAGCAAAGTGTTCACGAAGCAACCGCCAAGGATGAAGCAGAGTATCAGACCTTGCAGATTGTCAACGAAATGATGGCAAGAAAAATTGAATTTCTTCCTGTTGATATCTATAAATCGGAGGCAAAAATGTTCAAGGTGGAGGACGGTAAAATCAGGCTTCCGTTTTCATCGTTACCGGGTGTAGGCGGTGCCGCTGCAGATTCACTTGCCGAAACAGGCAAGCATACAGAGTATCTTTCTATTGAAGATATGCAGATAAAAACAAAGGTTACAAAGGCTGTTATTGAAACGCTGAAAGATGTCGGAGTCCTCAATAATTTGCCGGAAAGCTCACAGATGTCGTTATTTTAAGGAGTTGTCTAAATGAAAAAACTGCTTTCGCTAAAAACTCTGCTGATTTGCATTTCATTTACGGTATTTCTTTTACTTGTAAAAGACAATATGAATGTTTTGTGGTCGGCTCTCGGTTGGATAACAGGCATAATCACTCCGTTTGCAATCGGATTTCTTTTTGCCTATATTCTCAACTACCCCTACAAATTTTTCTACACAAAAGTTTTCGGTCGGATGGGGCGAAAGCGTAAATTCCTTGCTAACTTTAGAAAACCCCTTGCACTTATCATAACATACGCAATTGTTGTGGCAATTTTTGTAATCATCATATCTATTGTAGTTCCTCAAATTGCAGCCAGCCTGTTCAGTCTTATCAACAGCCTGCCGCAATACGGCGGAGTTCTTTCAGATATGACAAAGACAGTTGTTCATTGGATTAACCATACATTCAGTATGGAAATTGACGCAAGCGAAGTAATAAATAACTTCTTCAAGTTTATTACAAACCTTATTTCAGCAGGTAATATCACAAGCTTCCTCGGAAATTCAACAAATGCTGTGTTCAACGCAATTATGTCAATGTGTAACGGTGTGTATAACTTCCTGCTCGGAATCGTTATCTCCGTTTACTTTCTTGCAGCAAAGGAAACCCTTTGTTATCAAATAAAAAAACTTGCGGTTGCTTTTATTCCGATAAAGTATCTCCCGAAAATCTATGAAATAATTGATATTACAGATACAAAATGCGGTCGTTTTCTCGTTGGCGATATTATTGACGCCGCTTTTCTCGGAATCCTTACATTCATCACAATGTCAATTTTTCAATTACCTTATGCTCCGCTTATAGCTGTGCTTATAGGTGTAACAAATATCATTCCGTTCTTCGGTCCGTTTATCGGCGCAATTCCGAGTGCGTTTATCCTTTTCCTGATTGATCCTATCGATATGATTATTTTTGTAATCATTATCGTAATCATCCAACAGCTTGACGGCAACCTTTTCAAGCCGAAGATTATCGGCAGTCAGGTCGGTCTTTCAAGCTTCTGGGTACTGTTCAGCGTTATCGTTGGCGGAGGAATGTTCGGTGTGCTCGGTCTTATTCTCGGAACACCAATCTATGCTGTAATCTATGCTCTTGTCGGCAAGAGAGTTAAAAATAAAATTGACTCAAAGGGTAGAATTGCTCAGGAGGCTCTTGATTTTGAAGTGCTTAACTATACTAAAATTGCCGCAGAGCAGAAAAAACTTCGTGAAGAAAAAGAAATGCAACAAAGAGAAAAATTTATGAAATTCATCAACCGTAACAAAACAAATGATGAAGACGAATCCTCAGAAAATATGAATGAATAATTGTATAACTTTCGTTTCATCTTAATAGTGTTGACAAATCAAGTTTAGTGTGTTAATATATTACCGTATTAACACACTAAAGCGTTGAGAGGTAATTATGAAAAAGAATTTAAAAATGACTCCCGAGGGAACAAAGGACTTTCTGTTCGCTGAATGTTCCGCTATGGATTATATCTGCACAAGCATTGAAAAGGTATTTGTAAAAGGCGGTTTTAAAAGGGTAATAACTCCTGCCCTTGAATTTTATGATGTCTTTTCAATTCCGTCAAGCGGAATCTCGCAGGAATCAATGTTTAAGACAACCGACAACAAGGGCAGAATCCTTGTAGCCCGTCCGGACTCAACTCTTCCGATTGCAAGAATGGTTTCTACAAGACTTAAAAACAATACACTTCCTGTTCGACTTTACTACAAGCAGGCAGTATATCGCAACAATCCGTCACTTGCAGGAAGAAGAAACGAATTTCTTCAGATGGGTGTTGAACTTCTCGGGGCAAAAGGAAAGAGAGCCGACCTTGAAATTCTCACCTCGGCAATAAAAAGCATTTCAGCCGTTGCCGATGATTTCAGAATTGAACTCGGACACGCCGAAGTATTCAATGCTCTGTCAAAAGAACTCGATATCGATAACGATTACAAAGAAAAAATCAGAGTATCAATTGAAAGCAAAAACTACTCGGCGCTTAACAATCTTCTTGACAAACTCAAGCCTTGCAAGACTGTTTCCGCCATCCGTTCGCTCCCGTCACTTTTCGGCGGTGAAGAAGTGTTTGATGAGGCATATGAAATCTGCAAAGGTACAGGTGCCGAAAACGCTCTTGATTATCTCCACTCAATCTATAAAGAACTTTCCGTGCTTGAACTCGGCAACAAGCTTATCATCGACCTCGGACTTGTTCAGAGAAACGATTACTATACGGGAATCGTATTTTCAGGGTATATTAACGGAATCGGTGACGCTGTTATTTCGGGAGGAAGATATGACGATCTTCTCAGCGAATTTGACGCTCCGATGGGTGCGGCAGGCTTTGCAATTGATACAGACGCAATTACAATGAAACATCTTTCCGATGATGATGTAAATTATTCAGATAATCCCGATGTTCTCGTTTTTGCAGAAAACGGACATGAAATGAAGGCTCTCAGATATGTTGACGAGCTCAATGAAAAGGGAATAAAGGCACAGTTCAGCGTACTTGAAACTCTTGAAGAAACAGAACAGTTTGCAAAATCAAGAGGAATAGCTAAAGTAGAAATAGTATAATCAAGCTGTCGGAAAGGATTAAATATGAAACCATTAAGAATTGCTCTGACAAAGGGCAGACTTGAAAAGACTACAATCGAACTTCTTGAAAAAATCGGATATAATTGTGATGAGGTAAAAAACAAGGGAAGAAGGCTTATTCTTCCGATCGGCAACAATGATTTTGAAGTTGTGCTTGCTAAAGCCGCAGATGTTATTACATATGTTGAGCACGGTGTGTGTGACCTTGGTGTTGTCGGCAAGGACACAATTCTTGAAAACGGTTCATCTTTTTATGAACTGCTCGATTTGGGCTTCGGCAAATGCCGTTTTGCCCTTGCAACAAAAAAAGATACTGATTTTTACAGCGGTTACAATACAAAAACTATCGCAACAAAGTATCCGAATGTAACCAGAGCTTTTTTTGACGATAAAGATATGGATGTAAGAATTATTAAGATTGAGGGTTCCGTTGAACTTGCTCCTCTTGTAGGTCTTGCAGACGGTATTGTAGATATAGTAGAAACAGGTTCAACGCTCAAGGCTAACGGACTTGAAGTAATTGAATGGGTATGTGATATTTCAGCAAGACTTATTGCCAATACGGCAAGTCTAAAACTGCGCAAGGCTGAAATTGAAGAATTGCAGAAAAAACTGGAGGCTGTCACAAAATGATTACAACTGTTGTAGCAGACGGAAAAAACGAATATGAATTTATTGATTTGCTCAAAAAGAGAGCGCAGAATTCAGATAAAAATGTAGTTCCGATTGTTTCGGAAATCATCGAAAATGTTGCAGAAAACGGTGATAAAGCCGTAAAGGAATATACCGTTAAATTTGACGGAAAAGCACCTGAAAAGGTAGAAATTACTTCCGATGAAATCGACAGCCTTATTGAAAAATGCGATAAGGATTATCTTAAAACAATCAAAAAGGCAGCTGCAAATATTGCGGATTTCCATAAAAGACAGGTTCAGCAAAGCTGGCTCACAACAAAGAATAACGGCGTAATGATGGGGCAGAGAATCAGAGGCCTTAAAAGAGTAGGTATTTATGTTCCGGGCGGTACTGCGGCATATCCCTCATCAGTTCTTATGAACGCAGTTCCCGCTAAAATTGCAGGTGTTGAGGAAATTATTATGTGTACACCTCCGCAGAAGGACGGTACACCGAATCCGAATATCATCGCCGCCGCAAAGGTAGCAGGTGTTGACAGAATCTTCCTCATGGGCGGTGCACAGGCGATTGCCGCACTTGCATACGGTACAGAAACTGTACCGAAGGTTGACAAAATCGTAGGTCCCGGCAACATCTTTGTTGCAACAGCAAAAAAGCTTCTTTACGGAACAGTTGACATTGATATGATTGCAGGTCCGAGTGAAATACTCATCATTGCCGATAAGTCTGCAAATCCCAAATTTCTTGCCGCAGACCTTATGAGTCAGGCAGAGCATGACAGGCTTGCATCTGCAATTATGCTCACCGACTGCGAAGAGCTTGCCAAAGAAACTGAAACAGAGCTTGAAAAGCAGATGACCGCTCTTTCAAGAAAAGATATTATCCGTTCATCGGTTGATAATTTCGGTGCAGTTATTGTATGCAGTGATATGTCACAGGCGATTGAATTTGCTAACGAGCTTGCTCCCGAACATCTTGAGGTTTGTTGTGAAAACCCAATGGAGTATGTCGGCAAGCTTGATAATGCAGGCTCTGTATTTCTCGGCAACTACAGTCCCGAGCCTTTGGGCGACTATTTTGCAGGTCCAAACCATGTTCTTCCGACAAGCGGCACGGCAAGATTTTTCTCACCGCTTTCGGTAGACAGCTTTGTAAAGAAATCAAGCTTTATTTACTACACGGAAGACGCTTTGAGAAAAGACGCCGAAGATGTAGTTCGCTTTGCAGAAACAGAAGAACTTACAGCACACGCAAATTCAATTAAAGTGCGTTTTGATATGAAATAAGAATGGAAGTTATGCAATGTCTTATGAATTAAACAAAAAAATCCGTGAACTTGAACCGTATGAACCAATCAGCGGTACATATAAAATTCGACTTGATGCAAACGAATGTCCCGAAAATTATCCCGATTTCGTCAAAAAAGAAATCAAAAATGCAATTGATACAATTGATTTCAATCGCTATCCCGATCCGCTTGCGGAAAAGGTTGTTACGGCTTTTGCAGATTATTACGGAATCAATCCAAAATGTGTAACCGCAGGTAACGGCTCAGATGAACTTATCTTTTTGATTGAAGCCGCATTTATGGAAAAAGGGGACAGGATGCTTTGCGTTGCTCCCGATTTTTCAATGTACAAATTCTATTCATCAATCTGTGAGGTTGAATGTGACACATTTATCAAATCCGATGACCTTTCAATTGATACGGACGCACTTATTGAAAAGGTAAATCGTGACAATATCAAACTTCTACTCTTTTCAAACCCATGCAATCCGACAGGGCAGGGTATGACCGCCGAAGATGCACGCAGACTTGTTACAAGCGTAAATGCACTTGTAATTCTTGATGAAGCATATATGGATTTCTGGGATCAGAGTCTTATAAATGAGGTTGAAAAGTATTCAAATCTCATTATTTTCAGAACCGCATCAAAGGCAGTAGGCTCAGCGGCACTCAGACTCGGTTTTGCCGTTGCAAATGAAACAATTTCAAGAGCTGTAAAAGCGGTAAAATCTCCGTACAATGTGAACACATTTTCTCAGGTTGTCGGCAGTATAATATATAAAAATAAAGATTATCTAAAAAACAGACAAAAAACAATTGTCAGAAACAGAGAAAAGCTGTATAATGACTTATTGGAGTTGTCCGCTCTTTCCGATGATTTTAAGGTTTACAACAGTTGTGCAAACTTTGTTTTTGTTAAAACATCATTCGGCAAAGACTTGTGGAACTATCTCAAGGACAATTCAATTGTAATCCGTTTTATGGGCGATTACATCAGAATTTCCGTTGGCACAGAAGAAGAAAACGAAGAACTGATAAGTTGCATTGAAACTTATTTATCGAGGTGATTATATGCGCAGTGCATATGTTGAGCGTAAAACAAAGGAAACCGACATAAAGCTAAAACTAAATCTTGACGGCGGCGATATTAAAATTGATACAGGCATAGGCTTTTTTGACCATATGCTCAATTCGTTTGCCACTCACGGCAGATTCGGACTTGAGATTTCGGTAAAAGGCGACCTTTATGTTGACGAACACCACACTGTTGAAGACACAGGCATAGTTCTCGGCAAAGCATTTGCAGAGGCTATTTCAACCAAAGAGTCAATTGAAAGATTCGGCAGTTTTTATGTTCCTATGGACGAAGCGCTTGCGTTTGCATCTGTTGACATCAGTGGCAGACCTTATCTTGTATTCGATGCTGATTTTCCGCAGGAAAGATGCGGCAGCTATGACTGTTCAATGACAGTAGAATTTATGCGTGCATTTGCATTTAACGCACAAATCACACTTCACCTCAAATCTGTTTACGGTGACAACTCTCACCATATCACAGAGGCTTTGTACAAGGCTTGCGCACACGCACTCCGCCTTGCAGTAAAGCAAAATTCTTCAAATGTACTTCTTTCTACTAAAGGAGTGTTATAATGATTATTTTACCCGCTATTGACATAAAAGACGGCAATTGTGTCCGTCTTTTCAAGGGCGATTATGCAACCGTTCAGAAGGTAGCAGAGTCCCCGTATATTGCCGCTCAGGGCTTTGCTGACGCAGGTGCAGAGTGGATGCATATGGTTGACCTTGACGGTGCAAAAGACGCAAAGCTTGTTAATGCCGATCTTATTGCGGATGTTGCAAAAGCCTCGGGACTTTCTGTTGAGGTCGGCGGAGGAATCCGTGATATGAAAGCGGTTGAATATTATCTTTCAAGAGGAATAAACCGTGTTATTCTCGGTTCAGCCGCAGTTAAAAACCAGCAGCTTGTTATTGATGCCGTAAAAGAATACGGTGAGAGAATTGTAGTTGGCATTGATGCAAAGGACGGCATGGTTCGTGCAGAAGGTTGGATTGACAATTCGGAAATCAACTACATTGAGCTTGCAAAGCGTATGGAAGATGTCGGAGTAAAGACTATTGTGTTCACAGACATTGATCAGGACGGTACTCTTGCAGGTCCTAACCTTAAACAGCTTGATGACCTTGCTCACGAAGTCAGCTGTAATATTATCGCAAGCGGCGGTGTTGCAGTTCTCAAGGATATCATAAATCTTGCAGAACTCGATGTCTACGGTGCAATCTGCGGCAAGGCTATTTACACAGGTTCGCTTGATTTGAAACAGGCGATTGAAGTAACAAATAAAATCTGAGGTAATTATGGATCTTGATAGATATTTTGTAAAATCCGAACTTATTCCCGCAATTATTCAGGAAAAGTCAACGGGTGAAGTACTTATGCTTGCATATATGAACCGTGAAAGTATGCAAAAAACTTTTGAAACCGGTTACACATGGTTCTGGTCAAGAAGCCGTCAGGAGCTTTGGAATAAGGGTGCAACATCAGGTCATTTACAAAAGGTAATTGATATATATGCCGACTGCGATGACGATACATTGCTCATCACAGTTGAACAGACAGGTGCGGCATGCCACACGGGAAATCATTCCTGCTTTTTTAAAAAATTAAAATGAGGAGAATTTTAATATGAACGACAGAGAAGTTCTTGAAGCACTTTATGCTACAGTAGAAAACAGACGAGATAATCCAAAAGAGGGTTCATACACTTGCTACCTTCTTGATAAAGGAATTGACAAGATTCTTAAAAAAGTAGGCGAGGAGTGCAGTGAAACAATCATTGCGGCAAAAAATGATGATAACAGCGAAACTGTTTATGAAATTGCTGACCTCATCTATCATCTCACAGTTATGATGGTAAAGCTTGGTATTCCGCTTGAAGATGTTCTTGCCGAACTTGACAAGAGAAGCGAGAAGACAGGAAACCTTAAAAAGTTCCATGTTGTCGATAAAAATTCTTAATAAAGACGAACAAAAAGGCCCTATGACTTTGGTCATAGGGCTTAACAATATGTAATATTATATTATTTATGCGTTAACAAATGCGAATTTTGAAATGGCCTGTTTGAGATTATCGTCAGGCTCAGATTCAAGAAGAAGCTCAATTGGCATTTTTTCATCAATTGTAAAAAAACCCATCAAAGAATGAGCGTCAACGGTATTATCGCCGTTTCTAAGCATCATTACTGTATCCGGAAAGTGAGCAAGAGTTTCAAACATATCGATCATTTCTTTTTTATCTTTTATTGAAACCGGTACAGAAAACAAGATCTCACCTCCATTGTTTAACTTGTCTATATTTTATCATTGATATTTGTTAAAATCAACAATAAATTGATGAATTTTTGCAATTTCAACTATTTACCTAAAAAAGGATGATTATTAAATGAATTTTAATATAATTACACTCGGCTGCAAGGTTAATCAGTATGAGTCACAGGCAATGCGTGAAGATATGCTAAAAAACGGTTTTCTTCTCTCGGATGACAGGGACAGAGCTGACATAACAATCGTAAACAGCTGTACGGTAACATCCGTAAGTGATGCAAAAAACCGCAAGATTCTAAACCGTGTCCGCCGTGAAAATCCTGACGGAATTGTTATTTTAACCGGCTGTATGCCACAGGCTTTTCCCGATGAAAGCGAGAACTTTTCAAATTGCGATATCGTTCTCGGCAATGCAAAGAGAGCTGAACTCGTTCCTTCAATTTACAAGTTTCTCGAAGAAAAACAGAAATTTGTTCATATAACAGAGCATATCGGAAAAGGCGAAAAATACGAAAACCTTTCCGTATCGTCACTCGGAGAGCATACAAGAGCATTCATTAAAATTGAGGACGGTTGCAACAGATTTTGTTCTTACTGCATTATTCCGTATGCAAGGGGCAGAGTGCGTTCAAAATCTCTTGAAGATTTAAAGGCAGAGCTTATTCAGGTTGCCGCAAACGGTTACCGTGAGGTTGTTCTCGTTGGTATTAACCTTTCCGCCTACGGTCTTGACGAAGATTTTGATCTTGCAGATGCTGTAGAATGTGCTTGTTCCGTTGACGGAATCGACCGTGTAAGACTCGGGTCAATCGAACCCGAAAGAATGGATAAAGAAATGATTGCCCGTCTTGCCGCACAGCCAAAGTTCTGTCCGCAGTTTCATCTTTCACTACAAAGCGGTTGCGATAACACACTCAAAGCAATGAACCGTCACTACAATTGTTCAGAATACGCTGAAATTGTTACAAATCTCAGAAACGCTTTTGAAAACAGCTCTATGACAACCGATGTAATGGTTGGATTTGCCGGTGAAACAGAGGAAGATTTCAACGCATCTCTTAATTTTGTAAAGTCAATCGGCTTTGCAAAGGTGCATATCTTCCCGTATTCACGCCGTAAAGGCACTGTTGCCGATAAAGCACCAAATCAAATTGATCCGCAAATTAAAGAGCAGAGAGCCAAAATTATGGAGCAGGTATGCGATGAAACCAGAAGGAAATTTCTTAAAGATCAGGTTGGCCTTTGTGAATCTGTTCTTGTTGAAAGGCTCCGTCACGGTTATCTTGAGGGCTACACAAAGAACTACACGCCTATTCATATTAATTCCGAAGATACAAGTCTTTGCGGTAAAATTATTGATGTGAAAATTACAAAATCATTTGATGACTACTGTGATGCTGAATTAGTTTAAAGCGTTAATCAGATTATTAATCTCTTTTTTTGCAGTATCATCCTCAAGGCTATTATAGCTGTAAAGCATAAAGCCCCTGACAGATTTGTTGTTACGCAAAATATCGTATTCATCGGCAAGAATACTGTCACTTAAAAGCCATGTTTCTTCGTCATATTCGCCGTTACCTGCCTTATAACCGCCAAGACCTACATACAGTTTTACATTTTCGTCAAAGTCAAGAGATGTCCAGCTGTTAAGGCAATCTTCAAAAGTCAGAGCTGGGTTTTCAAGGCTAAAGTAAATTTGCGGACAGATGTAATCTGCAAAGCCTTTACAGGTACACCACGATTTTACATCGGCATACAATCCGTCATTGTTACCTATATTTCCTTGCGGTGATATGCCGAACTCAATTGACGAATCCACACTTTTTATTGTTCTGTAAACCTTACAAATCAGCGTATTTACATTTTGCATTCGCCAATTATCAAGACGCATAGAGTTTTCTTTGCCGTATTTTTCAATATAAGCCTGATACTGCTTTTTATCAAAGTTTTCATCCTCAGTAGGGTAGAAGTAGTCGTCAAATTGTATCCCGTCAACATCATAATTTTCTGCAATTTCCTTTACACCATCGCAAATAAGCTGTTGTGCAGTTTCATTTGACGGATCAAGAAAAATTCCGTTATCGGTTTTTATACCTATTTCGGAATTCTTTATGTAAGGATTGTTGTCTGAAAGTTTTTTCGGAGTTTCATTTGAACTGACTCTGTATGGATTAATCCACGCATGAATTTTCAAATTGTTTTCTTTGCATATATCACACATAATTTGCAGTGCGTCATATTGAGGATTTACCCCCTGCGTACCCGTGAGAATATGTGACCATGGAAAATAGCTTGACTTATATAATGCGTCACAAAAGGGGCGTACCTGTACAATAAGCGTGTTGAAACCGCCTTCTCGGCATTTTTGTGCTATTTCGGTAAATTTATCTTCAAACGCTTTTTGTGTCTTTGAGCTTTCATTTTCCATAGAAAGCTCCATATATGATACCCACACACCACGCATTTCTTCATCACTTTCGGGTGTGTCGGCGGTTGCCTTTGATGATAAGGCTGCAATATTGTTGATATCATTCTGCTTTTTGGGCGGTTTTTCTCTTGTAAATGAGCTTATGCAGATAACGCTTAACATAGCTATTACAGATACAATAATCGGAACAATCTTTTTGTTTTTCAATCAAATCATCCTTTGGAGTTCTCATGGAAATTTTCATCATATACATTTGCATCATCAGCCTGATATCAATTATTGTAACAGTCTGTGACAAATACTTTGCAATTCACCGCAAATGGAGAGTGAGAGAAAGCACATTGCTGATTCTCTCCGCACTCGGAGGAAGTGTTGCAATGTACATTACAATGCAATTAATCAGACACAAAACAAGACACATTAAATTTATGCTCGGCATACCGATAATATTTATTATTCAGCTGATAATTCTGTTTTTTGTTTGGAGGATGATTTATGTCTGACAGACTGTATTTTCCCGTACCCGACGAATGTGACAATATGCTTGCTCAAAGATTTCTGCGTGATAAATGCGGTCTTTCTGCAAGAATAATAACACGACTGAAAAGAGAAAAAGACGGTATTTTGATGGACGGGAAAATTTTAAGAACAATTGACTGTGTGCAAAGCGGAAAAACCGTTTCAATTGCAATTCCCGATGAAAAATGTGAAATTGAACCGACAAAGGGGACACTTGATATAAGATATGAGGATGAACATTTTCTTGTGGTAAACAAACCGCATTCCATGCCTGTTCACCCTGTAAAACAACACCAAAGCGATACGCTTGCAAATATTGTTTCGTACTATTGCAGTCAAAACGGCAAGCCGTTTGTATTCCGAGCAATTAATCGACTTGACAAGGATACCTCAGGGCTTGTTCTCATAGCCAAAAACCGTTTTACAGCCAATGCCGTAAAAAATAAAACGCATAAAGTCTATTACGCTTTATGCGAGGGTGAAATAAATATTGAAGGTGTAGTTGATAAGCCAATGGATTTGCGTGATGATTCCAAAATGGTAAGAATTGTCCGTGATGACGGAATGAAAGCAGTTACGCACTACAAACCGCTTGTTGCAACAAAAGATTTTACATTGCTTGAATTGTGGCTTGAAACCGGCAGAACACATCAGATTCGCTGTCATATGGCTTATTTAGGGCATCCGCTTATGGGAGATGACTTGTACGGCGGAAAGCTTGATAAAATATCAAGGCAGGCACTTCATTGTGCCAAACTTAAATTTTACCATCCTGTAAAAAATGAATACATAACGGTTACTGCAGAAATTCCCGAGGATATGCAGTCAATCATAAACAACAAAGAGGATTGAACTTAGTCTGTTCAATCCTCTTTTAATGTTATTTAACCCTGTCAACGCTGTAAATCGGAATACCGTTAAACTCTTTTTCATCTTTATAAACGATTACCGAATCATCATTGCCGTAATACTGATTAAGATAATTTTCTTTGATGAAAGTAATATTTTTATCAATTACATATACATTTCTTCCGTCAACAACCGCCTCATAAATGTTGGTTGAAAGATTTCTGTTGACAAGTTGATTTTTCTGATGCAAATATCCGAAACCGTCAACATTACTGAGAAAATCTGAAGAAAATCCCCAAAGCGGATGAATATAGTTATCGGTATATGAAATATATTCTTTAGCTGTTACAGGGTCGAGAACATAGTAATTTTCAGGATGGCGTTCAACCTCAGTGTAAAGGTCACTCGGCTTTTTGTCGTATTCAACAGGGCTAAGATGAAAGAAATAAGACACACAACTGCATACGCATAAGACAACAAGAACTGCAATCGAAATTAGAACCGTGCTTTTGTTCATATCAGCCATACTCTTGAATTCTTTCTTTTTGAAATGTTCAAAATCAAATGAATACATTGTAAACGAAAGAATCATCAACAGAACACCGTACATTGTGTAGGCAGAAGAATCCATAGCGTAACGCACATACATACACGATGCAAAACCTACCACAAAATACAGAACAGGGAAGAAGGCAAACCTCTTTTTGTGTACTGTAACAAAAACTGCCATAACAACAATAATTGTAACAAAAATAATCAAATAAGAATCAAAGCCTGTAATATGTCCCCAGGCATCAGAGAATAACGCACCCGCATCTACAAAGAAATTATACGGATTTTCCTTATTTTGAATTTCTGCAACCTTTTCAAGTGCATTGTTATTAAGGCCGTTGTTTTCGTCATAATAACCGTCAACGAATAGTTCATATTCGTTTGCCGAGCTAATTCCGACAGCATTAAGTTCCTCTTGATAATCAGAGTAATTTGGAAAAGCATTATCGTCCGTTTTGTCTGTAAGCGTGCTGTATTTGTACATTCCCGAAGTCTCTGTATTGGCATTATTTACTGAATAGGAGTAATATTCAAGACCGCAGCCAATTAGAACGATAAACACAAACACAAGTATAAAAGGTCTGAAATACCAGAAAAACTTTCTAAACTGAAGCTTGTACTTTCTCTTTGCAATCATATCTCCGACAAAGAAAGCTATAAAGAATACAAGGCCGACAAAGAAATACTTAAAGCATAAGAATGTACCGAATGCAATTTCCGCAAGACCAACCCAGAATGGGAGAGAGTACTTTTTATTTCTGATTGCATTTAAAGTCATCAATACTCCGGCTGTCAATAGAAGTGCCGCCGTTTTACTGCTTAAAATGTATGAATAATGGTCAAATGAAAATAAAATATTCAGTACAAGGGTGAACACAAGCGATTTAGCTTTTCCGAATTTATCGGCAAAAATGAATGTGAGAGAAGAAAATGCAGCACAAGACAGTAAAATCTGAAACAGAACAAAGCAATTAAAGTTCAAAAGTATATACTGCAACGAACCTGTTATTGTCGCAAAAATATAATTGATTTCGCTGTTGTGATAATTATGATACTGACAAATATACAGCGAATTGTAAAAGTCATCCGGACTGTCATAGGAAAATGCAGTGATGCCTATAATCAGAACCATAATAACAATATTACATACAAAAGCAAAAAATGTTTTGCTTTTCAGTGCGTTTAATATTTTTTCTTTCATAATTTCTTACTCCTGCATTATCGTTTAAAGTTTCGATATTATCTTGACTTTCTCTCGTTAATCAAAAGCTGAAGATTCTTTTGTTCATAAGAATTGAACTTAACATTTTTTTCAAACTCATCTGCGGTATATTTACCCTCATACCAAGACTTTGAATTAAAATACGAATTAAGAGAAGGGTCTTTGAAAATTCTGCCTCTTCTTGCATAAATCTCATTGATTGCAAGCTGTAAGTTGTTATCACTCAAAGCGCTTACCTGTGCGTTGCTGAGATATGAAGAATCACTGTTAGGGAAGATAAATCCGCCGTTATTATTAGTGTTTGTATTGCTTGATGACTGTGTCTTTGAACTCTGTGAATTTGAATTATTTGAAGAGTTATTCCGGTTGTTTGATGATTGCTGAGCCTGTGTTGCAGGAGCTTCAGTTTCTCTCTGAATCTGTCCGCTTGAAATTACAAGCTTAATAACAGTACCTGTGTCAGCAGTTGTATCACCTGCAGGAGTCTGCTCAATAATATAACCCTCGGGATAATCATAGCTGTACTGATAATCAACTATTTCAACGGTAAATCCAGCCTGTTCAAGAAGTTTTTTACCGTAACTGTAGCCGTAGCCGACAACAGGAACAACATTATTTGTTGACGGAGCTGCTGTAACCTGTTCTGTTGTAGTCGGAACAGTAGTGGGAGCAGCTGTACTCGGAACCTGAGTGGAAGCTTGAAACGAAGTTGTAGGTTCGGCAGTAGTAGCCTTATTATCAGAAGATTTTGACAAACCGTTATAAACGCAGAAACCGATAAATCCGAGAGCAGCAGCAATTACAACGGCACAAAGAATAATGATAAATTTATTATTCTTTTTCTTTACATTCTCTTTGTTATCATCTTCATTCTCATATCCGAATTCATCTTTACTATCGTTTTCAAAACTGTTGTCATCAAAACTTGTCTTATCATCAACAGTTTTTGTATCTTCACCCTTATTTTCTGCAGGAACAGCACTCGGCTCATCATCGAAGAAATCACCGTAATCTTTAACAGAATCACTTGAAGTAAGAGCATTTTTGTGGTCAGCCGCAGAGTAATTTTCAAACACATCAGTACTTGTAACAGTAGGGAGAACCTCAGGTACAACCTCATTTTCGCCGCTGTTGCTTGAAATGTTTTCGTATTCTTCAGGCTTTTTATCATCAACAACATTCTTATTGTCATCAGTTTCTGAATCAGAAGAGAAAGAACTTATATCCTCATATTCAGTTGTATTGTCATCTGTCTTTGATTCTGTACTTTCAGGCTCATCAACTGCATCAGTAACATCAACGACTTCAAAACCGCCCTCATCATCATTTTCGTCTGATTCAGCAGTATCTTCTGCTTCCACAGGAGCGTTTTCAGCAACAGGCAAAGGTTCTTCCTGATTCAGAACGCCGTCAATACTAAGTTGTTCAGCCTCACAGAATTCATTGTCAAGAACAGTATCTTCAACTGTCTGAACCTCATCTTTATCATCAAAATTATCCTGCGGTTCAGTCGGTTCTGTATCTTCAAATTCATCGTAATCGTACTCTTCAAATACATTGCCGTCAAAGTCAGTGCTTTCGGGTACAACAACATCGGGATTTGGTGCAGGGGAGAAAGTTGCAATTTCATCTTTGATAGATGTAAGAGCGTTTTTAATGTTTCCTGCATTTTTCCAACGGTTTGCATTACCCGGCTGACACGCAATCACAATAACGCTCTTGAGCTTTTCATCACCCTCAGACGGTGCTGTAACTGCTTTTCCCGAAAATCTCTCTTCACACGCAGAATTTCTGTCACAAGAATCACTTTCAAAAGGAATTTTACCACCGTTACACATTGAGTACATAATAATTCCGACAGAATAAATATCAGTAGTAAAGTCAACATTTTCCTGTCTGAACACCTCAGGCGCAACATATGACTTGTCGTCAATTTTACCCTCAAAGTCGGTGAATCCACCGATTTTATACTTACCGTCAGCAGTAACATAAATATTTTTAGGGGAGATATTTCCGTGAAAAATATTCTTTGTTTCCAAAGTTTCAAGCAATTCACTCATCTGAATACCAAAATCAACAACTTCATTTTCAGTAAAAGTTTTGGTTTTCATAAGTTCATCAAGGCTTGTGAGTTCTTCTGTAAATATGTATAAATCACAAGTTTCCTTGCTCTGATTATCCTGAACATAAACATCAACATAGTTTGAAATGCCGTCAAGTTCCTTTACGGATTCAATAAAATCTGCCTCTTCGTTGAAGTACTCAGCACGCTCATCATTGTAATTGTTCTTACCGACAAACGCGTGTCTGAGAAGTGCATTCTGAGTAGTATTTTTATCAATCTTTCTTGATACCTTATAAACTTCACAGCCGTCCTCTTCACCGACAAATGAAGTAACCTTCCAATCTCTGAGATCACCAGGCAATTTTATCATTTTTGCCATATTAACACTCCTTAAATGTTTCCTTATTTTTCATATTTATCTAAATTAAGTTAATCTACCCTTATTATCTCATTCTCCGATTTATTGTACCATATTATAAGCTGTTTTACCATAGATATTTCAATTTTTTAAAAAATAATTCTAATTTGTAATTAAATTACATACAAAAAACGGCAGCCCATTTTAAAGACCACCGTTAAAAAAATCAATTAAATTATTTAATTTTTATTTTTTCTTTTTTGTTCACACCAATAATTCCGCCTATTCCTCCTCCTAAAACAGATGACATCAGTTTCAGTAAAGTTAATATCGTAATGGGTTCTCCGTTAAAAATCAGTGCAACCGAAGTAATTATAAGAAAAATAAAAAATCCCGTAAGCGAACCTACCACAAGTCCTGCACTGTCCGTGATTCTTGATGAAATTATTCCCGACATAAGAGTTGCCACACCGACCATACCAACCGTACAATAATCCAGTATGTTAGCCGAAATTACTCCCGCTGACATCATCACGGCCGCAAGCAGACACATCAAAATTACAAGTATGAGTATTCCGCATACTGATGAAAACAGAACGGCCTTTGCAAGTAATTTTTTATCAGACATAAAACAACCCCCGAATATATTCTGTTACAAATATATTCGGGGAAAAGAACATTCATTCAAAAAGTTATTCTTTTGTAGCTTTAGTTTCGTCAGAATCTTTCTTCTTGCCAAAACCGAAAAAGCCTTTCTTTTCAGGCTGACCTGCCTGCTGTGGCTGTTCCTTAACTGTGTCAACAGTAGAAATACACCACTTTTTAAACTTCATCTTAACTCTGTCGGAGCCTGTTTCAATGATGATAGCGTCTTCGTCGTCCTTAATAGCAACTACTCTGCCCATAATTCCGCCGATTGTTGTAATTTCATCACCGATCTCAAGAGAGTTACGAAGCTGAGCTTCTTCTTTTTTCTTCTTTGAGTTAGGTCTGATGAGGAAGAAATAGAGAGCCGCAAAAATAGCAACATAGAAGAGAATCATAAAAATCATGCTTGATGACTGATTTCCGCCGCTTGCGCTTGCCTCAGCAACTACAGGTAAAAAGTTTGTCATTTTCGTCATTCCTTTCATACAATGTACTGATTATATCAGTTTTAATCACATCTTGCAAGTGTTTTTTCTGTTTTGAAAAAATATTAGATACGCACGCCTAAAATGTTGCGATATTTCTCGTAAAATTCCATATATGTGCCGTTATCAAGCTGAGTTCTGATAACTTCCATAAGATTATTGTAAAAATAGAGGTTGTGCAAAACAGCAAGTCGCATTCCGAGCATCTCACCGCTCTTGAGAAGATGTCTTATGTATGCCCTTGAAAAGTTTCGGCAAACGGGGCAGTCACAATGCTCGTCAATCGGAGATTCATCTGTTTCATATTTTGCATTATTGATGTTACGCACTCCGTCCCAAGTGAAGAGCTGACCGTGTCTTGCGTTTCTGCTCGGCATAACACAGTCAAAAAGATCAACACCTCTTGCAACGCTTTCAAGAATATTCACGGGAGTTCCGACTCCCATAAGATATCTGATTTTATCTTTCGGAGCAAACGGCTCAACCTCTTCAATGATATGGTACATCGTTTCTGCAGGCTCACCCACGGCAAGACCTCCGATTGCATAGCCGTCAAGATTAAGCTCTGCAATTTCTTTCATATGGTTGATACGCAAATCGTCATATATACCGCCCTGATTTATGCCGAAAAGCATCTGATTCTTATTTATAGTATCATCAAGGCTGTTGAGTCTTTTCATCTCGGCAACGCATCTTTTAAGCCATCTTGTGGTTCTTTCAACACTGTTTTTTGTATATTCATATGGAGAAGGGTTTTCAACACATTCGTCAAATGCCATTGCAATTGTAGAAGCAAGATTTGACTGAATTCTCATACTCTCCTCAGGTCCCATAAAAATCTTGCGACCATCAATGTGAGAATTAAAGTAAACGCCCTCTTCTTTGATGTTTCTCAATTTTGCAAGCGAGAACACCTGAAATCCGCCGCTGTCGGTAAGGATAGGACCGTCCCATCTTGTAAACTTGTGAAGTCCGCCCATCTGCTTAACTTTTTCATCACCGGGGCGAAGGTGCAGATGATAAGTATTGCATAGCTGAACCTGACATTTTATATTCTTTAAATCAAGTGCAGAAACAGCACCCTTGATTGCACCGCATGTTGCAACATTCATAAAGGCAGGAGTCTGAACCGTACCGTGAACCGTAACGAACTCGCCCCGTCTTGCACTGCCTTCCTTTTTAATTACCTTAAACATAAATCCGTAAAATCCTCCTATGATATGAACATAGCGTCACCGAAAGAGAAGAATCTGTACTTTTCCTTTACAGCTTCTTTGTATGCATTCATAATAAAATCATATCCCGCAAAAGCGGATACAAGCATAATGAGTGTACTTTCGGGAAGATGAAAGTTAGTAATAAGTCCGTCCAGCACCTTAAATTCAAATCCGGGATAAATAAAAATATCCGTAAATCCCTCGCACGGCTTAATTTCTCCGTACATTGCCGCAACACTTTCAAGCGTTCTGCAGGATGTTGTGCCGACTGCAATAACCCGTCCGCCGTTTTTCTTAGTTTCATTTATGAGCTTTGCGGTTTCTTCGGGAACTTCGTAATGCTCGCTGTGCATTTTATGCTTTGTAACATCATCAACCTTAACGGGTCTGAATGTACCGAGCCCCACATGAAGTGTAACATACGCAATCTTTACACCCTTAGCCTTGATTCTGTCCATAAGCTCGGTTGTAAAGTGAAGTCCTGCCGTCGGAGCTGCCGCAGAACCTAGTTCATGGCTGTAAACCGTCTGATAGCGTTCCTTATCCTTAAGCTCGGCAGTAATATAAGGCGGAAGAGGCATCTGACCGATTTTGTCAAGAGTGGTAAAGAAATTCTCTTCGCAATCAAAATCAACTATTCTGTTGCCGTCATCCTTAACATCAACAACAGTTGCACGCAAAATGCCGTTGCCGAATGAAAATTTTGTGCCGACTTTTGCTTTTTTACCCGGCTTGCAAAGTGTTTCCCAACGGTTGTTTGCAACCTGCTTCAAAAGCAGAAATTCAACTTTTGCACCTGTTTCATCTTTGATACCGTAAATTCTTGCAGGCAAAACTCTTGAATCGTTGGCAACAAGAAGATCTCCCTCGTTAAGATAATCAATAATGTCATAAAAATGCTTATGCTCCAGAGTTTGTTTTTCTCTGTCAAGCACAAGCAGTCTTGAACTGTCTCTCGGTTCAAGCGGAGTCTGTGCGATAAGCTCTTTCGGCAAATCGTAATAAAAATCACTCGTCTTCATTTTATTTCCTTTCAAGAACTAAAATTGCTTTTTAAAAGCTGTTCTGTCAAAAATCTTTGTAAAACACAAGTATTTGTCCTGTAAAATTCTCAAAATAATTGACATTATCCTTTTAAAATGATATATTATCTTATTATGAGCAGTTTGCATAATCGACAAACAGTCGTGTTTTCAGACATCTCTTCATATAATATAATATTTGTTTGAATAAGGCAACCGCTTTTTTAAAATTTGTTTAATTCGGAGGAATTATTATGAAAAAGTATAAAGTCGGTATTATCGGCGCTACCGGTATGGTAGGTCAGCGTTTTACACTTCTTCTTGAAAATCACCCTTGGTTTGAGGTTACTGTTCTTGCCGCAAGTAAGAGAAGTGCAGGCAAAACATACGGTGAAACAGTTGAAGGCAGATGGCATATGACTGCTCCTCTTCCTGAGAAGTACAAGGATATGGTTATCGTTGACGCTGAAAATGTTGAAGAGGTTGCATCACAGGTTGATTTCTGTTTCTGCGCAGTTAATATGAAGAAGGATGAAATCCGTGATCTCGAAGACAGATATGCAAAGGCTGAATGTCCTATCGTATCAAACAACAGCGCTCATCGTTTTACAGACGATGTTCCTATGGTTATTCCTGAAATTAACGCCGATCACATTAAGATTATTGACGCTCAGAGAAAGCGTTTCGGCACAAAAAGAGGATTTGTTGCAGTTAAGTCCAATTGCTCACTTCAGAGCTATGTTCCTGCAATTCATCCTTTAAAGGCTCTCGGCGTTGACAAGGTTCTTGCCTGCACATATCAGGCAATTTCAGGCGCAGGCAAAACATTTAAGACATGGCCTGAAATGGTAGATAATGTTATTCCTTACATCGGCGGTGAGGAAGAGAAGTCAGAGCAGGAGCCGCTTAAAATCTGGGGTAAGATTGAAGGCGACAAGATTGTTAAAACCGATGATATTTCAATCACATCACAGTGCATCCGTGTTCCCGTATCAGACGGTCACACAGCAGCTGTATTTATGTCATTTAAGGACGGCGTAAAGAAACCTACTGTCGAAGAAATTATTGATATTTGGTCAAACTACAGCGGCAGAGCTCAGGAACTCAATCTTCCGAGTGCGCCAAAGCATTTTCTCCACTACTTCACAGAACCCGACCGTCCGCAGATTAAATCTGAAAGAAATCTTGAAAACGGTATGGCGGTATCGGTTGGCAGACTAAGACCCGATACTCAATATGATTACAAGTTCGTTTGTATGTCACACAACACATTAAGAGGCGCAGCAGGCGGTGCAGTTCTTCTTGCAGAGCTCCTTTGTGCTGAGGGCTACATGGACTGATTACTTACGGAGGTAAATTATGTCTAACCACATTTTTACAGGCTCAGGTGTTGCACTTATCACTCCTATGAAGTCTGACGGAAGCGTAAACTACGATGTTCTCGGCGATCTCGTAGAATTTCATGTTCAAAACGGTACCGATGCAATTATTGTATGCGGTACAACAGGTGAGGCGGCAACTCTTTCAGAAAAAGAGCACTGCGAAACAATTTCTTTCGTTGCAGAAAAAACAAACGGCAGAATCCCTGTTATTGCAGGCACAGGCAGCAATGACACTTCAACAGCCGTTATGCTTTCTAAATCTGCTGCAAGCACAGGCGTTGACGCACTTCTCTGCGTAACTCCTTACTACAACAAAACCTCACAGCAGGGTCTTGTAAGGCACTTTAATGTTGTTGCAGACTCAGTTGATATTCCGATTATTCTTTACAATGTTCCTTCAAGAACAGGCTGCAATATCAAGCCTAAGACTTATCAAGAACTTTGCAAGCACCCGAACATTGTTGCTGCAAAAGAAGCAAGCGGTGACATTTCTCAGGTTGCTCTTATCCGCTCACTTTGCGGTGATAACCTCGACATCTATTCAGGTAACGATGACCAAACAGTACCGTTTATGTCACTCGGCGCTCTCGGCGTAATCTCTGTATTCGCAAATATCTGTCCTAAGGAAATGCACGACATCTGTCAGCTTTGTCTTGACAATGACTTTGCAGAAGCACAAAAGCTTAACTTCCATTATCTTGAGCTTATGCACATGCTTTTCAGCGATGTAAACCCGATTCCTGTTAAGACAGCTATGAACCTCTTCGGTTATGAAGCAGGCGAATGCAGACTTCCGCTCGTTCCTATGAGCGTTCAGGGTTATCATGACCTCAAGGATTGTATGGAGAAGTATGACCTTTTAAGCAAGAAGGTTAAATAACCAACCTTTGATTTGTTTAAAATTCAAGAAGTTTAAAGGGGAATAGTAATGATAAATACAGCAATAGTCGGTTGTAACGGTAAAATGGGTTACTTTGTGGCACAGGCTGTTCAGAGTCGTGAAGATTGCAATGTTTTATTCGGTGTTGACGCTTTCGGCGAAAGCAAGTATGACTTTGATGTTTACAAAACTTTTGAAGAAGCAACTGAAACACCTGATGTAATCATCGACTTTTCAAATCCTGCCGCTCTTGACGGTATGCTTTCTTATGCTGTTGAGAACAAAGTTCCTTGTGTTATCTGCACAACAGGTTTTTCTAAAGATCAGATTGCAAAGATTGAAGATGCATCAAAGACAATCCCTGTTTTCTATTCAGGCAATATGTCACTCGGCATCAATCTTCTTATTGAACTTTCAAAAGAAGCTGCTAAGGTTCTCGGCAACCAGTTTGATATTGAAATCATTGAAAAGCACCACAATCTCAAGCTTGACGCTCCAAGCGGCACAGCTTTGATGATTGCTGACGGCATTTCAGAACAGCTTGACGAAGATCCCCAGTATGTTTATGACAGACACAGCTACCGCAGAAAGCGTTCAAAGAACGAAATCGGTATTCATTCCGTAAGAGGCGGCACAATCGTAGGCGAACACGAAGTTATTTTTGCAGGTCATGATGAGGTTGTAACAATCTCTCATCAAGCTCAGTCAAAAGAAGTTTTCGCTGTCGGCGCTGTTAATGCGGCAGTATTTCTTAAAGATCAGGAAGCAGGTATGTACAATATGGGCAATCTTCTTTCTGACAAAATGAACTGATAATAAGACTTAAAGCACGGTTTTAATGCCGTGCTTTTTCTTTTATGTCCAAACTTTCCCGACAAACATAATATGGTAGTGTGATATTTTGTTTTGAAGTGTCACAAAGATTTAGCAAAGGGTGGAAGTTATGGAAAACAATTTAATAATGTTCGGCTCGGTAACTCTTGCCATGAAGAGCCGTAACCTACTTTTAAAAAATAATATTAAATCAGGACTTGTAAGAACTCCTATACACCTCAACAAAAAATCCTGCGGCTACAGTCTTTATGTCCCGGGAAATTTTGAAAAAGCATTACAAATAATCAGGAGTAACGGTATAGCCGTCAACGGTACGGCTGCCGTTGATAACTTATGATATACTTTGATAACGGAGCAACAACATTCCCAAAGCCGATTTCAGTAAGAAGATCAATCAATGAAGCTATGTTGGATTACGGAGCAAATCCGGGCAGAAGCGGTCACAAAATGTCTGTAAAATCATCTGAGATTATGTTTTCTTGCCGTGAAAATGCCGCAAAACTTTTCGGCTCTGAAAATCCCGAAAATGTAATATTCACACTCAACTGCACTTCGGCATTAAACACCGTAATTAAAGGTATTTTAAAACCCGGAGATCACGCTGTAATATCTTCATTTGAACACAATGCAGTTGTAAGACCGCTTGAAGCACTCAAAAAGAATAAAATTGAATATTCCGTCGCAAAATGCGTGCCTTATGACGATGAGCAAACAATAGAAAATTTCCGAAACGAATTCAGACCGAACACCAAACTTGTAATATGTACTCACGCATCAAATGTGTTCGGAATTAAGTTTCCTGTAGAAAGAATAGGCGCATTATGCAGACTCAACGGAATTCTATTTTGCGTAGATGCGGCTCAAAGTGCAGGAACGGCAGATATCAATCTTTCAGACAGTTCAATTGATTTTCTCTGCACAGCTGGGCACAAGGGACTTTACGGTCCAATGGGAACAGGTTTGCTTATTATAAACAGCAAAACAACTCCCGACAGCCTTATTCAAGGCGGAACAGGCAGTGATTCCGCTAACCTTAATCAGCCTGAAATTCTCCCTGACAAATACGAAAGCGGAACACCTAATCTGCCCGGAATAGCAGGACTTAATGCGGGAATAAAATTTGTTTTAAACAGAAAGCCAAATGAAATATACAATTCCGAATTAAATCTTGCCAAAATGCTCTACGAAAGACTTGAAAAAACAGAAAATGTAATTTTATACACTCAAATGCCCGAAAAAGAACACAGTGTTCCTGTAATTTCTTTTAATATTAACGGGGCGGAAAGTGAAACCGTTGCAAAAATTCTCAATGACAATTACAACATTGCTGTGCGTGCAGGACTTCACTGTGCACCGCTTGCACACAGAAGTTTAAACACTCAGGATACCGGAACCGTAAGAGCAGTTGTTTCTGCCTTTACAAGCAAAAACGATGTCATATATTTTGCAAATGCGGTAAGCAGAATTTCAAAGAGCAACAAACTGAAAAAAACAATTTAAAAAGGTTGCAATTAGTAACAAAAGTATGTTAGAATAATAACAAGGAATTAAAAAATAAAGGAAGGGGAAAGCAGATTGGAAATTTTTAACAGCATTTTTTCCATTATCAAGACTATCCAGTTCAGAGATATTGTAGATATTCTTGCAATTGCACTGCTGATTTTCGGACTGTTCAAACTTGTTCAGGAAACAAGAGCGGTTCAGCTTCTCAAAGGTGTAATCATTCTTCTGGTAGTGTATTTTCTTTCATCTTTGTTCGGTCTTGTTATGCTTTCATCCTTGTTGCGAACATTTTTCGAGGCAGCTGTTGTTGTTATCGCCATCATATTCCAGCCTGAAATCAGAAAGGCTCTTGAACAGATGGGACGCAACAACACCTATAAAAAATATATAAGGATATTTGCAAAGCACCGCAAGGGCGATGATTGGAAAAAGGCAGTTGAAAAGTCAATTGTTGATGCTGCTGACACAGCCGTTCTTTTCTCTCGTTCAAAAACAGGTGCATTGCTTGTATTTGAAAGAGAAACTATGCTCTCAGATATAGCCGCTACAGGCACAATTATTGATGCGGAAACATCAGTAGCACTGTTTGGCAATATATTTTTTAACAAAGCACCTTTGCATGACGGTGCAAGCATTATCCGTGACGGAAAACTTTTTGCAGCAGGATGTATTTTACCGCTAACAACAAATCAAAATGTAGATATAAACCTTGGAACAAGACACAGAGCAGGACTTGGCATAAGCGAACAGAGTGATGCCATTGTTCTCATTGTCAGTGAGGAGACAGGAGTTATTTCTCTTGCCGTCAACGGAATTCTTCTCCGTGAATTTACAAGAGAAGAACTTATCAAAAAGCTTGAACAGTTTCTTATCAATGACCGTGGTTTTGATGATGAAGAGCCGCCCAGAAAGTTCTTCCAGAAAAACCCGAAAAGTTCAAACAGAGAGAAGGCTGATGAATGAAAAAGAAAAAATTCTCTCTTAACAAACTATTTCAAAACAACAAATTCCTGATTGTCCTTGCTCTTGTAATCTCATCAATTACATGGGTTTATATGAGTATGGGAACTACGAATGACACTTCTGTTACAATCAGTAATATTCCTATTCAAATTGAATTACCCGATCAGCTTGTCAACAACGGTCTGCAGGTGTTCAGCGATACCGAACAAACAGCAACCGTTACCGTAACAGGCAGCAGAGCAGTGCTCGGTTCAATCAGTACAAAAGATATTACCGTTACTGCCGCAACAAACGGTATTGATTCGGCGGGAACTTATCAGATTTCACTTTCTGCCGTAAAAACAAACCCAAGTGCAAATTTCCAGATAATTTCAACCGTTACACCATCAAATGTGAATGTAATCGTTGACTATCTCAGAGAAACAAGTTTTCCGATTCAGGAAAATGTTGTGTATAAAGTTGCTGATGGTTATTATGCGTCAACCTCACTTGCATCAAAAAATATAACAATTTCAGGACCGCAAACCGAGATTGCGAAGATTGCAAAGGTATCTGCATCTGCTGAACTTGACGGAACTCTTGATGATTCAACATCAACCACAGCAAATATTATTCTTTATGACAAGTCGGGCAATAAAATTTCTACCGACCTTCTAAAGATGGAATTCGATACAGTCGAAGCGTCAATTTCTGTACTCCCCGAAAAAACTGTAAAAGTTGTTCCTGAGTTTGTAAATAAACCCGACGGACTTGACCTCAGTGATAATATGCTGTCAGTTGAACCGTCAAAGATTCTTCTCGCAGGTCCTAAAAATGTTCTTGACAGTACCGACAGCGTAAAGCTTGAATCCATTGATTTTGCTACACTCTCGAACAAACGATATGAATACGATGCTCAGGGCATCAATATCCCGACAGATTGCAAAAACATCAGCAATTCAACTGCGGCAAAGCTTATCCTTGACCTCAGTGATTTATCAAAGAAAACATTCACAGTAGATTCATTTAAGGTCAGCGGTCTTTCTTCAAAATATAAAGCCGATGTAACGCAAACTAATATGAGCGTTACAGTAATCGGCAGTGAAAAGGAACTTAAAGATCTTAAGAGTTCCGATATTGAATGTGTAATAAACACATCGGATCAGAGCGGAACAGTTGGTTCTGTTCAGATGCCGGTAACATTCAAGTTAAAGGGAACATCAACCTGTTGGGTAAGCGGAAGCTATAAAGCAAACATTACAATCAGCGAAAAATAACGCAAAGAAACGCAGACATTTTAAAAATGCCTGCGTTTTAACTTTTTCCGTATTTTCCGTGATGAGGGAGTATAATTACATTCTGATGCGACTTGTACTGCCTCGCCTTACAAACGCTTTGTTCATATCATCGGTATTGTGGTATCTGACGCTTTGTACAAGTCCAAGACTTATAAGCGTACTCAAAGCCGAAGTTCCGCCTGAACTAAAAAGCGGAAGCGTTATTCCTACAACAGGCAGAAAACCAAGCACCATTCCGATATTTACAACCGTTTGGGATGCTATCATTGCAAACACACCGTAGCATATGTATTTTCCTTCAAATTCAGTCGATAATTTTGCGTTTAAAATTACTTTAAGTACTATAAAAAACAGCAAGAGCAAAAGTGCTATACAGCCGACAAATCCAAGTTCTTCACCGGCAACGGTAAATATAAAATCGTTTTCCTGTTCCGGCACTATTGAATGTTCAACTCTCTGCCCATTAAAAAGTCCGCTTCCGAAAGTTTCTCCGCTTGCAATTGAAACCTTACCCTGATATTGTTGCCAACCGTAATTTGTAAGAGCGTTACCGTCAAGATCAAACAATGCAAGAACTCTGTTGCGATGCTCTTCATTCATAAACACATTCCATATAATCGGAATTGCGCACACGAGTAATCCGCCTAAAATTGCAAAATATCTTAATTGAACGCCTGCGGTAAATGTCATTATTAAAAACATAAGGGCAAATATAAGAACCGTACCGTCATCACCCTGAATATGAATAATAGCCATAGGTATCATTGCGTGTACTGCTAGTGAAAGTACCCCTGAAAACTTTTCCGTCATATTCTTTTCTTTAAGCCATGACAAATGCTTTGAAAATGTGATTATAAAACAGATTTTAATAAACTCGGACGGCTGTATTGAAAAACCTCCCGGGAGATTTATCCACGCCGTGTCATCAGTGCCGCTCACACGGACACCGAACACAAACACCAGTCCGGCAAGAACAATTCCCACTATTGCGGCAATGTACCATTTTCGTATAAGAAATCTATAATCGGCAATTGAGATAAACACCGCTGCAACAAGTCCGACAGATACGGCAGCAATCTGTGTTCTTAGGTAACTGTAATTACCCGACCTCTGCATACTGGCAATCAAAAGAAAGCTGTATGCAATTGCCGTAAGCGTCAAAAGCCACAGCACAGTGTCACATTGTCGAAAGTACTCATATATATTTGCTAAAACTCTTTTCACCTTAAACAACCTTTTTGAATTACTTTTTCCTTATAATTATATTAAATAATGCCTTCAATATCAAGTATAATTTCAATACAGAATAATACAAGTTTCGCATTTTGTTATAATAAAGGAAATATGAATTTGATACGGAGGAATATTATGTTATCTGATATCGAAATTGCTCAGAGTGCAGAATTAAAGCCTATTGCAGAAATTGCAAATCAGCTTGAGATTTCTGCCGATGAGCTTGAATTTTACGGAAAGTTCAAGGCAAAGCTTTCTGATGAGCTTGTTGACCGTGTAAAGGATAATTCGGACGGTAAACTTATCCTTGTGACTGCTATCAATCCAACTCCAGCAGGAGAGGGAAAAACGACAACATCGGTGGGTCTTGGTCAGGCTATGGCTAAAATCGGTAAAAAGGCAATCATCGCACTTCGTGAACCGTCGCTCGGTCCTGTATTCGGAATTAAGGGCGGTGCCGCAGGCGGCGGTTATGCACAGGTTCTTCCGATGGAGGACATCAACCTTCATTTCACAGGTGATATGCACGCAATTACAGCGGCCAACAACCTCTGCTGCGCAATGCTTGACAACCATATTCAGCAGGGCAACACACTCGGTATTGATCCGAGAAGAATTCTCTTCAAGCGTTGTCTTGATATGAATGACCGTGCATTAAGAAATATCACAATCGGTCTTGGCGGCAAGGTGAACGGTGTTCCGAGGGAAGATCATTTCATTATCACGGTTGCATCGGAAGTTATGGCAATTCTCTGTCTTGCAAATGATATTTCCGATCTCAAAGAAAGACTCGGCAACATTCTTGTTGCATACACATACAGCGGCGAACCCGTTTACGCTAAGGATTTGAAGGCTGAGGGTGCAATGACTGCACTTCTCAAGGATGCAATCAAACCTAACCTTGTTCAGACGCTTGAGGGTACTCCTGCAATTATGCACGGCGGACCTTTTGCAAATATCGCTCACGGCTGTAACAGCATAAGAGCAACAAAGCTTGCATTAAAGCTTGCCGATTACTGCATTACAGAAGCAGGTTTCGGCTCGGATCTCGGTGCAGAGAAGTTTCTTGACATCAAGTGCAGATATGCCGGAATTGCTCCGTCGGCAATTGTAATTGTGGCAACATGCCGTGCATTAAAATACAACGGCGGCGTTCCAAAGTCAGAAACTTCAAACGAAAACATTGAGGCACTCAAAAAGGGCATTGTAAACCTCGGAGTTCACATTGACAATATGAGAAAGTACAATGTTCCCGTTGTCGTAGCAATCAACCGATTTGGCACAGATACAGAAGAAGAGCTAAAGTACATTGAAGAATACTGTATTTCAAAGGGTGCGGATTTTGCCCTTTCAGATGTATTCTGCAATGGCGGAGAAGGCGGCATAGAGCTTGCCAATAAGGTAGTAGAGGCTTGCGAAAAGCCGTCTGCATTTGAGCCTCTCTATTCACTCGATCTAACGCTCAAGGAAAAGGTTGAGAAGATTGCAAAGGAAATCTACGGTGCGTCAAAGGTAAACTACACAACAGCCGCAGAAAAAGCAATCAAGGAAGTTGTGGCTCTTGGCGGCAACAAGCTTCCTGTATGTGTGGCTAAAACACAGTATTCGCTTTCAGACGATCCTGCAAAGCTTGGTGCTCCAAAGGATTTTGAAATCACAGTAAGAGATGTAACAATTTCAAACGGTGCAGGTTTTGCAGTAATCTATACAGGCAACATTATGACAATGCCGGGACTTCCGAAGGTTCCCACCGCAGAAAAAATTGATGTTGACGAAAACGGTAAAATCAGCGGACTTTTCTGATATGATAAAATTGATTTCTCACAGCGCCGATGAAACTGAGCAAATCGGCGAAAAAATTGCAAAACAGCTCCACGGCACAGAGGTAATAGCTCTTTTCGGCGGACTCGGTATGGGCAAAACCGCCTTTACAAGAGGACTGGCAAGAGCACTCGGTGTTGACGATGGTGTGTCAAGCCCGACATTCGCCCTTGTAAACGAATACAGCGGAAAGTACAATATCTATCATTTTGATATGTACAGAGTTAATTCGTGGGACGACTTGTACTCAACCGGATTTTTTGACTATATTGACAACGGTATTCTCGTAATTGAGTGGAGCGAAAATATTGAAGGCGCACTTCCCGAAAATGCAATCAGAATAACGATTGAAAAAGGGGAGAGCGATGACGAAAGAATCTTTGAAATTGAAGGTGTTGAAATTTGAAAATTCTGTCTGTTGACACATCTGCAACAGCCGCATCTGTTGCACTTTCAGAAGAGGGCAAGCTGATCGGTGAAACTTTCATAAACACAAGTCTTACCCACAGTCAGACGCTTATCCCTATGGTTGAACAGCTTTTGGGCAATACAAAAACGCAAATAGCCGACATTGATGCAATTGCAGTCAACGCAGGTCCGGGTTCATTCACAGGTGTAAGAATCGGTGTTGCGGCAGTAAAAGGTCTTGCTTTTGCAAATAATATACCGTGTGTTTCGGTTTCAACACTTGAGAGTATGGCTTATAATTTTCTTTCAACCGACTGCATAGTTTGCGCCGTAATGGATGCACGCTGTTCACAGGTATACAATGCATTGTTTGAAATTAAAAGCGGAGTTGTTACCCGACTCTGCGACGACAGAGCCTTGTCGCTTCAAGACCTAAAAAATGAACTGCAATCTGTTGACGGAAGAATTATTATAGCAGGTGACGGTACTGACATCACATATAAATATATCAGTGACGAAATAAAGAACGCAGAGCCTGCTCCCGTAAATCTTAAATATCAAAGAGCATCTTCAACTGCAATTGTTGCACTTGAAATGATAAATAACGGACAAACTGTTTCACCACAGGAACTTATGCCCGTATATCTCCGCTTGCCGCAGGCACAGCGTGAGCTCAATAAAAAACTTGGAGGTAGAACAAAATGATAGCACTCGGATGCGACCACGGCGGATATAACCTTATCTGCGCAATCAAAAAATATCTGGATGAAAAAGGACTTGAATACAAAGAGTACGGCACTTTCAGCGAAGAAAGCGTTGACTATCCTGTTTATGCCTACAAGGTAGCAACTGCAATCACTTCTGGCGAATGCTCAATAGGCATTCTCTGTTGCGGTACAGGCATCGGTATCTCAATTGCCGCAAACAAGGTAAAGGGAATCAGAGCCGCAGTTGTTTCAAACGAATTTTGTGCTGAAATGACTCGCAGACACAATAACGCAAACATTCTTTGTATGGGCGGCAGAGTTACAAGTGAAGAAGACGCAGTTAAATTTGCCGACATCTTCCTTAACACACCCTACGAAGGCGGAAGACACGAAAACCGTGTTTCAATGATTACAGACATTGAAAACGGTACTTTCAAAGCATAATCAAAACTTAAACTAATTTCAAAACGCTCTTTTAATTAAGGGCGTTTTTTCTTTTTTGCACAAATTTCGCATTTGTAATATATTGTAATTATTATTTCCAAGTCAGAATTATTTTTACATATTTTTATTCTAAACAAGAATTTAACTAAAATTATTCGTTCTCAATCAGAATTATATGCTATGATATATGCACAATTACAAGAGTGATATTGCCGTTATATAAGTGCAATTCGACTATTATATTTCAATTTGTAACCAAATTTCCGAAAAAATTTCAATTTTTTAAATTTATTTACAAAAACCCCTTGTTTTTTTCCCTTTTTAGTATTATAATAACATCACAATGTTTTTAAAGAATTTTAAAAAAGAATTAAAACGATTTGGGAGAGAGTGAAAATGAGATTAAGAAAACAGGAACTTGGAGACAGAAACCTCGTAGGAAGCAGAGTTGAGGCAGTAAGAAAGCAGAAGGGTATGAAGCAAAAGGAGCTTCTTGCCCAATTACAGGTCAACGGCGTTGATATGAATGCGTCAGGACTTTCAAAGCTTGAAGGTCAGATTCGTTTTGTCACAGATGTTGAGCTTGTTGCACTTGCCGATATTCTTGAAGTGTCTGTTGACTACCTTCTCGGAAGAGAAAACTGATTGTTTTCTACCGAATCTTTAAATTGCACCGTAGAATTTTTCTGCGGTGCTTTTATTAGCAGACAAAACCGTTGATATAAAAAGAATATCCGCAACAGTAATAGGGGAGATGAATGTGATTGACCTCAACAACATTGAAAAATACAGAGAAAACAATCGAATAGAGGCAAAAAAGGCAACAGGCGGATTACCTAAAAGCTTGTGGGAAACATATTCATCCTTTGCAAATACGCTCGGAGGAATTATACTTTTAGGTGTAGAAGAATACAGGGACAAATCACTTCATCCCGTAAATCTTCCCGATCCGGATGAACTTATTGAGGAATTTTGGGAGATAGCAAACGATATTCAAAAAGTAAGCACAAACATTCTTTCTTATGATGATGTTTATGTGCAAAAAATTGAAGAAAAGAATATTATTGTTATTACAGTGCCAAAAGCCAAAAGATTTGACCGTCCCGTGTATATTGACGGCAGTATTCATAATTCATACAGAAGAAACGGCGAGGGTGACTACCGTTGTACACCCGACCAAATTAACGCTATGGTGCGTGATTCCGAGATTAAAACACAGGATATGAATATTATCCAAAGTTTGTCTGTTTCCGTATTTAATACCGATTCACTCCACAGCTACCGAATAAAAATGTCAACTGTTAAGCCAAATAATCGGCTTCAAAATTTGTCGGATAAAGATTTCTTGCAGGCAATAGGAGCAATCGGAGCAGGGGACGACCTTCTATTTCACCCCACAGCCGCAGGACTTCTTATGTTCGGTAAGTCAGAGTTCATCAAAAAAGAATACCCGTCCTATTGTCTTGAATATAAGGAAACAACACAAGATGACAAACACACAATTATTTCATCAGATTTAAATTCAGACTGTGAAAATCTTTATGATTTTTTTACAAAGGTCTTTGAAAAAATATCATCCGATATAAAACAGACAGTAAATATAAAATCAGACATTACACTGATTACAACTGCCTTGCAGGAAGCTCTTGCAAACTGCCTTATAAATGCCGACTATTATGGGTCAAACGGTGTTGCTGTTATAAAAGACGATGAAAGCATTACAATGTCCAATCCCGGCGGATTTAGAGTTGAACTCGACGCTGCAAGAGCAGGCGGTATATCCGACCCCAGAAACACGGCAATTATGCGTATGTTTAATTTGATAGGAATCGGCAGTAACGACGGCTTCGGTATTTCTAATATCTTCTCCGTTTGGAAAAGCCACGGATTTGTTCTGCCGGTCATTGAAGAAAGTTTCAAACCCGAAAGCATCACCTTAAAGCTTTCATTTGTTCTCGAAAGTAATTCAACTAATACTCAAATTTTACAAAACCGTCCCGATATTGAAACAGACAGACAAGATGCCGTAATTTCATACATTACTGACAACATCACGGTAACTTCAAAAGAAATTTCCGAACTTCTCGGAATAAGTCATAAAAAGTCGAAGCAACTTCTTCACAAACTTATGGCAAAGGATTTTGTTATAATCAAAAACGGAAAATACACCCTAAAAGCATAGACGAAACAGAATTAAAACTTGAAACAGTAATCCGCACAAGCGTTGTTCTCATAATAGCTTGGCTGCGTGTTTTTGCAAAGAGAAAACAGTCTGCTGTAAAAGAAGTAACAAAAATTAAATTTGCCTATTAAAATTCACAAATTTGTGTAATTTGGCTTGACAATCGCACAAAAAACAAGTACAATAATCAAGGTAAATCACCAATATTCGGAGACGTATCGAAGTGGTCATAACGGACATGACTCGAAATCATGATGCCCCTTGAGGGACGAGGGTTCGAATCCCTCCGTCTCCGCCATAAAAAACACCGTAGTTCTGTTAGAATTACGGTGTTTTTTTTGCTCAATATCAATAGTCGGGGGGAAAAATCCGAAGAATTCGAGTATATGATATTTATAAGTGGCTAATTATTTTCACGCCCTGTATTTATTGATAAGTATAATCTAAAAATTCTGTTATGATTGCAGTACCATTTCTTTTTGATATTCATTGCATTCTAACTTGGTAATATTCGGATTTGAAATAAATCCTAAATACGGTGGAAAGTTTTCAGGAGCATTAACTGAAAACGAATGGGCAAGTTTTTATTTATCAATTATGAAATCAAATCAGAGAAATTGTTTCGTGTAGGAGATAACGGTATATTGATTTCAGATAATACCAATCCTTTAAACTACAAACTTGTTTGCTATGAAGGGGGATAGTTCAGATCCATTAGTTACAGCTGTTTAAAAATTGGAAAATTATCATTATAATATTCACGATGATGAAATTGATGTAACAAAATTTATTGTTAGAAAAGAGGTAATGAAAAGTAAACCTGTGCAATTTTGCAGAATTATACTTTACTGTATGGAACATTATTCAGAAAGTACAGAAGCGAGAGTAGGAGATTTATTAAACTCACACGAGAGAGTAATCAAAATCGACAAAATGTTGGAATCAAATCCAACAGAGCATGAGTTTATCAAAATGTTGGACGAGAACTTTCCTCAGGAGTAAAAGAAAACATTACCGAACAGATAACAGTTTTTGACGAAAATAATAACGAAAGGGTTATTGAGTTCGCAAGACTTAATGAAAGAGTAAAAAAGACGGAGCAAATAATCCGCATAAGGTTATTGATAAACTTGCAAGAAAAACTGATAACAACAGCAGACTTGCCGTTGCACATTCGTCTGAAATTGTTGAAGTATCTAATTTTGAAAACAGAAACAATGAAAATTCCCATCAGTGGCTTGACGAAAACGGATGGGAACACAGAAACGTATATTTAATCAATAGAAAAGGTGAAATATACAAGGCAATACTTAATATCGGCAAGAGCAAAGACGGCAGAAACATACTTTATGATATAAATAAAATAAGCAACATTGGGCACGGCGCCGTGTTCTCAAATGGTGTCGAAAAAATCGACACCAAGAGGAACTCGCTCATAAATCCCAATGTTACTAAAACAAATGTATCACAGAATATAAAAAATGTCAACGGAAAATTTTCTATAGATGTAGATACAGATAAAAAAGCCGGTGTAATACACGATACGCTGAAATATTCAATGGACGAAGAATACGATGATTGGCTTGTGAACGATGACGGCAAAAACAACATCAATGATTTAATCAAAGAAGCCATTGCTTTGGAAACAATGGGCAAAACAGGATTCTTTTATTTAGACAAAAAAAGAACCCAGAATATTTTTAAGAAGTCAGGGTACCAATTACCCAGCCAACTTAAAAATTCGGGTTCCAATATTATTATACGCACTATTGATGATAATGTCAATAAAAAATCAATAATATTACTCAAAGTAAACAATTTATCAGATGGTTCGGTGATTGGCAGAATAGCCCTGCAAAAGCGAGTAAAGTGGTAGACAACAACGGCTAATTTGAATAAATGTTGTAGTTGGCATCTCAAAAGATTATCGAACACCGTCTGAGTTGCTTCTATAAAACAGAATTTTCTGTCTGCGTAAATAACACATTTATCGCAAGCTTTTCTTTGTAACAACAAGTTAATTTATGCATAAAATATCATTGAATAAAATAACGGTTGGTGAAAAAAGGTGGCATTGAGTACAAGAGAATTGCTTGCAAGGCTTTTAAAATGTGAGGCAGGGGGGGAAGGTGAAAACGGAATGCGTGCCGTTGCATCGGTAATTGTAAACCGAACCCGTGTTCCAAACGGGGAATTTGCAAGAATCAGCAAGGGCGGAGATTTCCGTGCCATAATGGAACAACCAAATCAATTTACCTGTCTTAAAACAACTGTCGGAGGACAATATAATCCTCAGAATGTTTACAATATACGCCCTGACGAAATTCATTATAACATTGCCGATTGGGCATTGGCGGGCAATACCGATTCATCTGTCGGAAATTCAATTTTCTATTTTAATCCATTTTCAGATACCTGCCCAACATTTTTTCCGTCAAACAACGGAGTAATTTACAACAGAGTAGGAGATCATTGCTTTTATTCGCCTACCGAGGCTTATTCCAAAACATAAAGGAGCATAGCTTAATGGATAATTCTTCAAATATGACAGTTAATACAACTCCTATGGCAAATCAGATTAATCCCGAACATCTTTACGGACTTGATAAAAACAAAGCCTGTATCAACAATTCATGTCCGTCAAACACAGCGGATATCGGATATTATATTCCTGCGATTGACGAAATTATGCGACACAATCCGTGCGCACCGTCTGTTGCACACAACGATATTGCACACAATGATATGACAGAAAAAGTTCAAAAATCAAATGACAATCCCTCACTTGAACAGGCAGAAATAGCATATGAAGAGGGCGGTAGTACATCGGAAGAGCAACCTAAAAATATAAATAAATACAGCGGAAGTCTTCAAAATATACCGTTTATTAAGGACTTAAAAAAAATAGATACATCTATACCTGTTTTGCCTCCAACCCCTGCCACAACGGCGAGCTCCGGAGCTACTGTTGCAACGCCGATAATGCAGAATATCGGAATGTCGATGAGTGATTATCAATATTCTTTTCCTGTAACAGCCGAAAATCTGAGATATCACAACGGTTTTATGCGAACACAAATCGGAAGACGAATCACCGTTGATTTTCTCATGGGAGCAAACACAATTGTTCAGAAAACAGGCTATCTTTTAGGTGTTGCTCAGGATTATATCCTTATAAATGAGATTGACACCAACGACATCACAACCTGTGATTACTACAATATAAAATTTATAAGGTATTATTACTAAACCACAGCGGCAAAAGCTTTTAATATTAGTTTTTGCCGCTGACTTATTATCATTATTTGCTATGTGTACATTATATCATTATTTCAACATATAATTTCCCGTAGTATTAAAAGATTAAAAAATTGTAAGATATATTGACTTATTGCTGTAATTTGTGATAAAATAAGTGAGTTAATGTTATTGCTTTACAGTGTTAAAGTGATAATGTTCATTATATTATCAAACATTGGAGATGAATTTATGTTCTGTGAAAAATGCGGCAATAAGCTTAGCATTGGAGATGCTTTCTGCGAAAAATGCGGAGCTCCTGTTCCTCAGGAAAATCCCGTTACAACAGAAGACAACGGAGTAAATCAAAACAATCAGCAGTTCACACAACCTGTAAATTTTGACAACAATGCTAATGTCACAGAAGGTGTACAGCAGGAGGCACAACCATATCAGGTTCAGAGTCAACCAAAAGTTAAGAAGCCTTTCCCGACAAAGCTTGTTGTAATTTGCGGTGCGGCAGCAGTTGTAATTGCAGGAATAATCATTACACTTTGTACACTTATTCCATACCTTAACAGAATTAAGCTTGATGACTACATAAAAGTTGAATTTGACAAAGGTTCTTTGTACAATGGTTACGCTTCCGCTGACATTTACATTGACAGTGATACTATTGAAAAAGAAAAGGTTTCTGATGATAAGAAATCAGACATTGATTACGGCAAGTATGCCGACAATATTTCAAAAGGCGACTGGGGAAGTGTGCTCAGCGATGCAGTAGATGATTATTCTGCAAGTCAGGCATCAGTTTCATCAATCCTTGATTACTGCAACATAAAGGCATATCTCAAAGACACTAAAACAGAATCAACAACAGAGGATTCAGATAGTTTTTACACAGTTTCATCAGCAACCATAAACAACATCAGCAAAGATGACACAATTGTTGTTGAACTCAAATGGGATGACAGTGAGTCTGCAAAGAAATATATTTCCGAGTATGAAAAAACTCTCGGAATTCAGTTTGACAAGAGTGATGTCAAGAAAGAGCTCAAAGTCAGCGACATTCTTAAAGAGGAAAAAATCTCACTCAAAGATATGGTTGAAGTGGATATAATCAAGCATATAGTTGACAACAACCTTATCAAAACTTACGGTATAAACGACGGTGACCTTTCAATCGATATCGCTAAGTTTGACTACAAAGTTGATGATTACAAACTTAAATATGAATCAGGCTCTACTATCAGTGTGTATGATAAAAACGATGATTTTGTAGATTATTTTTATCTCAGCATTGACGGTAGTCGAGACTATCTTGATGAAGGCGATGAAGTAACATTCAAAGCCGAAAAAGAAATTATTCCAAACACCTCACTTATTATTAAGGACTCGTCAACAACAGTTACTGCTAAGGCTAACAATGTTATGACTTCAGATGAAGCAAAAGCAAATGTTGACAAAATAAATTCCGCTGTAAACGATTACATTGATGAATACTATTCATATCTCACATCTTATTCTCCGGTTGAAATGTATTATATTCAGCCAAAGAAAGCATCTGATGATGAGCGAGCATTTATCCTTGTAGTTGAAAAAGGAAAATATGACGGTTGGTTTAACAGTTACGATACTTACTATTGCGGCATATACATCAAGAACCCTTATCTGCTTGATGACGAAGTTTATTCCTCAAGTATTGGCAGCAGTAGCGGTGATCAGAAACTTGCTGACTACAAGAAGTATGAGAGTTTCCTTAATTCAAAAAATTATACCGCAACAAAAATTTCTTAACCCAAACAATCGGTTTTCAACAAACAACAGGTCAGATATAAGACCTGTTACATAAATAATATTTTATCTTGGAGGAATCACAATGAAATTCTGTAAATATTGCGGAGCACAGCTTGAAGACAATGCTGTTTGCAACTGCGAAAAATCAAGAGCCGCTCATGCTCAGCAGGCAAATGCACAGTATCAGCAGCCACAGTACCAGAATCCTGTTCAGCCTAACGCACAGCCACAGCAGTCACCCTATGCAGTAAATAACAATGCTGTTCCAGCAGGTGAAAACGCTTTTGTAAAGGCATTGAAGAATATCCCTGTTGTTTTCACTTCATTCTTTAAGGATTCAAAAACAGTCATCAAAACCGCTAAAGCAGAAAAGGACATTGTCGTTGCATCACTTTTCTCAGCAATTTTCTTCATTGCTCTTATTCTTGGCAATACATTCCTTATGCTTTCAATGAGTGCACTTGACTTCCCGAAAACACTTCTCGTAAGCCTTGTTATGACTGTTCTCATCGGCGGCATATATTCAGTAATTCTCTTCGCATATGTAAAGAAATTCAAATCCGAAGAAAATGCAGGCAAAGCATTTATTGACGCATTTATTACTTTTTCAATTGAATCAATTCCTGCATCAATCGGCTGGATTTTAGTAGGTCTTTTTGCATTAGTAAGCGTATATCTGTTCCTTTTCTTCTTTGTAATCGTTATGCTTTATCTTGTTATTTCACTTGTAAATCAGGTTAAAGCTAATGTTCCGGAAGCAAAGAATTCTGCATTGTTCACTTTGATTCTTACACTTATCATCACAGTTGCATTTATCATTGTATTCTACATCGGCTCAAATCTTACTATGTGGTCATTTAACACAAGTTCTTTTGCATCAAATATTTTTGCATCACTTTTAGGCGGTAATTCTTACTCTCCATGGTAACAATCCGAAAAAATTAAAAGCATAAAAGTAACGCTCCGAACTAAATGCTCGGAGCGTTTTTTCTGTCATATTAACTCACTGATTATTGAATTTGAAACAAGAAAGCCTTTCGGAGTAAAATTGATTGTTTTGTTTGTAACATTCATATAACCGTATTTTTCATATTCTTTAGCTTTGTCGGTTATATAAGAGGGAAGGGAATACCCGAATTTTTCCTCAAACTCAGAATAGTTAAGTCCGCTTTTAAGCCTAAGAGAAAGCATAATGAATTCTTCTTCATCTCCGCCAGTACCCTCATAGGTAAGTTTGTTGCTCTTGAAATCATTCATACTTCTTGAATAAAAAAATCTTTTGCCCTCAAAGAATGAATGAGCAGACGGACCTATGCCGATATATTCACCGCATTTCCAGTAATTTGTGTTGTGGTGGCTTTCAAAACCGAGCTTTGCAAAATTTGAAATTTCATATTGCTTATATCCGAGAGAATCAAGCATCTCAACCGCTTTAAGATACATTTCAGCCTGCATATCATCATCGGCAAGACTAAGTTTATTCTGCATTTTATAAAACGGAGTATTCTCCTCAATTTTCAGAATGTATGACGAAATATGAGCAACACCGCAATCAGCACAAAATTTGATTGAATTTTGAAGGCTTTCGATTGTCTGATTAGGGATTCCCATCATCAAATCAAGTGAAATATTATTAAATCCCGCACTTTTAGCCCTTTCAACAGAAGTTTTTGCGTCATCTATGCTGTGAATTCTCCCAAGCAGCCTTAATTCATCTTCAACAGCAGTCTGCATTCCCATTGAAATGCGATTGAATCCGCAGGCATACATTTTTTCAAAATCAATAGTTTTAGCAGAATCGGGATTGACTTCAACCGTAATCTCGGCATCATTTTGAATATTAAAATTAAACTTGATAAAATCAAGAATATCACATAGTCTGTCCGCACCTAAAATACTCGGAGTTCCACCGCCGAAATATACAGTTGCAACATCTCTTTTAGCTTTTTCAGACCAATATTTTATTTTATCTTTTAATTCAATAACATAATCGTCAAAAGCGTTCTCGTCTGCATTGTCGCTGAAAAAATCGCAATACGGACATTTGTGCTTACAAAATGGGATATGAATATAAAGACCGATAGAGTTACTCATAAAAACCTCATAAATGATTTTGAGGCAGAAACATAAGTTTCTGCCTCGATTTGGAAGGTATATGAAAAAATAGGAAAAATCACATTAAGTCCTTCTGTACTAATATATTACAATATATTTACAATTTTGTCAAGTTTTTGTAGCAATTATTTTTCCACATTTTCTTCATTCTTTATTGACATATACCATCAAAAAATAGTAAAATATAGAATTGTGGATAAACTTAACCTCCGAAAGGAAGAAAGATATGAGTTCATTAAAAGAAGAAATCAGCAAACGCAGAACCTTTGCGATTATTTCGCACCCTGATGCCGGTAAAACAACACTTACGGAAAAGCTTTTGCTCTACGGTGGGGCAATTAACCTTGCTGGTTCGGTAAAGGGTAAAAGAACCGCAAAACATGCTGTGTCCGACTGGATGGAAATTGAAAAACAGCGTGGTATTTCTGTTACATCATCGGTTTTGCAGTTTAAATATAACGGTTATTGCATAAATATTCTTGATACACCGGGACATGAGGACTTTTCGGAAGATACCTACCGTACACTTATGGCGGCAGACTCTGCTGTAATGGTAATTGACGGTTCAAAGGGTGTTGAGAAACAGACTATCAAACTTTTCAAGGTCTGTGTAATGCGTAATATTCCTATCATTACATTCATCAACAAGATGGACAGAGATGCAAAAAATTCTTTTGACCTTCTTGAAGACATTGAAAATGTTCTCGGAATTCACACCTATCCCGTAAACTGGCCGATTGGTTCAGGTAAGGAATTCAAGGGTGTGTATGACAGAAATTCTAAGAAAATCCTTGCTTTCACCGCTAATAACGGTCAGAAAGAAGTTGAAAAGAAAGAACTTACGCTTGACGATCCTGCTCTTGAAGATACAATAGGCTACTATCATAAGCAGGATTTATTTGATGAAATAGAACTTCTTGACGGTGCAGGCGATGAATTTGACCTTGAAGCAGTCCGCAACGGTCAGCTTACTCCTGTATTCTTCGGTTCGGCTCTTACAAACTTTGGCGTTGAACCATTCCTTGAACAGTTCTTACAGCTCACAACCTCACCTCTGCCAAGAGAAACAGTTGATGAAAAGGTTGAGCCTATGTCAGACTTTTTCTCTGCGTTTGTCTTCAAAATTCAGGCAAACATGAATAAGGCTCACCGTGACAGAGTTGCATTTATGCGCATCTGCAGCGGCAAGTTTGAAAAGAATATGGAAGTGTTCCATGTTCAGGGCAACAAAAAAATGCGTCTTTCACAGCCACAGCAGATTATGGCTCAGGAAAGAGAAATTGTTGACGAGGCATATGCGGGCGACATCATCGGTGTGTTTGATCCGGGCATTTTCTCAATCGGTGACACAATCTGTTCACCGGGGCACAAGGTACAGTTCAGGGGAATTCCTACATTTGCTCCCGAACACTTTGCACTTGTCCGTCAGAAAGACACAATGAAGCGCAAACAGTTCATCAAGGGTACAAGTCAGATTGCACAGGAAGGTGCAATTCAGATTTTCCAGGAGCTTGACGCAGGTATGGAGGAAGTTATCGTTGGCGTTGTAGGTGTACTTCAGTTTGATGTTCTCAAATACAGACTTCAAAACGAATACAACTGCGACATTATTATGGAAACACTCCCATATGAATTTATCCGTTGGATTGTAAATGATGACCTTGACCCGAAAACTCTCGACCTTGCATCTGATACTAAGAAAATTCAGGATCTTAAAGGCAATCATCTTTTGCTCTTTACAAGCTACTGGAGCATAAACTGGGCGCTTGAACACAACAAGGGACTTGAACTCGCTGAGTTCGGTACAAACTAAATATTTAAAATATCGGAGGATATATGCTGTACGACAAGCTTAAAAATTATTCAAAAAGCGGCATATATCCTTTTCATATGCCCGGACACAAAAGAACGGACATTACAGAAGAGGGTATAATACCGTATAATATCGACATAACCGAAATTCATGATTTTGACAATCTCCATTCACCAAACGGAGTTATTGATGAAATTCAGAAAAAGGCTGCAAAGCTTTACAATGCAAAAAATGCTTTCATTCTGATTAACGGTTCAACAGGCGGAATACTTTCTGCAATCCGCTCAATGACAAATCAAGGTGACAAGATCTTAATGGCTCGTAATTGCCACAAATCTGTATATAATTCAGCAGAACTGTTTAATCTCAATGTCGATTACATTTTTCCCGATACAGACAGCAGATATAATATTCTTACATCGGTTTCACCTTGCGATATAGAAGATAAACTTACAAAACACAATGATGAAATCAGACTTGTAATCATAACTTCGCCTACATATGAAGGAGTTGTTTCGGATGTAAAGTCAATTTCCGAAATCTGTCACAAACACGGAGCAAAATTACTTGTTGACGAAGCTCACGGAGCGCATTTTCCGTTTTCGGACAATTTCCCCGATGAAGCACTTAACTGCGGTGCAGACGCAGCAGTATTGAGTCTGCACAAAACTTTGCCGTCATTAACTCAAACTGCATTGCTCATAACAAATGACAGCGAGCTTTCTGAAATTTTTGCTGAAAATTTGGCTGTATTTGAAACAAGCAGTCCGTCATATATTTTAATGAGTTCAATCGAAAAATGTCTTGATTTCTGCGAAAACAGCAAAGATAAATTCAAGGAATATTGTTGCAATCTTAAAACGGTCAGAGAAAAACTTAAAAATCTGAAATATCTGAAAATTTATGATAAAAGCGATACTGATTTTGATTATGATATCGGCAAAATTGTAATTTCAACAGCGAACGCAAATATTTCGGGAACAAAGCTTGCCGAAATACTGCGAAATAATTATCAGATTGAAACCGAAATGGCATATTCTGACTATGTAATTGCCATGACATCTGTTTGTGACACCGAAAAAGGCTTTGATATGCTTTCAGATGCTCTGATTTCAATTGACAGCGAACTTTTAAAAGAAGCCGACACCGAGCGCGTTCCGTTAAAAAATCTCTACACAGGCAAAAATTTCAACGCCTGCGAGTTGTACAAATTCAACAAAGAAACTATTCCGTTTCAAAATTCGGAATTCAGAACTTCTGCCGAGTATATCTGGGCATATCCACCCGGAATTCCCCTCATAGTACCCGGTGAAATTATAAGCAAGGAACTTATAAATTACATTGAATATCTTTCAGCCTGCAAGGTTAAGATTATGTCAACAAAAGACGGTATGACGGACAACATAAGCGTAGTTAAAAAAGATTGACAAATCAATGACTGTGTGATAATATTAAACTAACAAAATCTAACAAGGAGTTTGATTTATTATGAAGAGAATTAAAACTATCGAAACTCGTGACCTTAAGAAGAGCGTTAAGACAGGCGGTTGCGGCGAGTGCCAGACTTCATGCCAGTCAGCTTGTAAGACATCTTGCGGCGTTGCTAACCAGCAGTGCGAAAAGTGCATGAGCGAGAAATAATTCTATTTTAATTTGATTATTAAGGATTATCGCCGTTTTCCCAAAGGGTTAACGGCTTTCCTTTTGTCTAACGGAGATATTATGATTCATCAGTATAAACTTAACGGATACAACATAGTTCTTGATGTTTACAGCGGCAGTGTACACGCAGTCGATGACCTTGCTTATGATGTTATTGCAATGTACAAAAACGCAACAAAAGAACAGATAATCGACGAAATGCTTTCAAAATATGCAGACAATCCTGAGATTACAAAAGAAGAAATCTCCGACTGCATTGATGATGTAAAAGAGCTTGAGGAACAGGGAAAGCTCTTTACAGACGACAAGTACGAAAACCTTGCATTTGACTTTAAAAAGAGAAACACAGTAATCAAAGCACTTTGTCTGCACATTGCTCACACCTGTAACCTTAACTGCGAATACTGCTTTGCAAGTCAGGGCAAATACCACGGTGAAAGAGCGCTTATGAGCTTTGAAGTGGGCAAGAGAGCAATTGACTTTCTTGTTGAAAATTCAGGCAGCAGAGTAAACCTTGAGGTTGACTTCTTCGGCGGAGAACCTCTTATGAACTTTGATGTTGTAAAGCAGATTGTTGCCTATGCAAGAAGCATTGAAAAGGAACACAACAAAAACTTCCGTTTTACACTTACAACAAACGGTATGCTTGTTGATGACGATGTAATTGAATTTGCAAACAAAGAATGTCACAATGTAGTTCTCAGCCTTGACGGCAGAAAAGAAGTGCATGACCATCTTCGCAAAACTGTAAACGGCAAGGGCAGTTATGACATTATCGTTCCGAAATTTCAGGAATTTGTCAAAAAAAGAGGTAACAAAGGTTACTATGTAAGAGGTACTTATACACATAATAATACAGACTTCACAAACGATATTTTCCATATGGCGGATTTGGGATTTACAGAGCTTTCAATGGAGCCGGTTGTATGTGCTCCCGATGACCCATATGCACTTACATATGACGATTTGCCTATCCTTTTTGAACAGTACGAAATTCTTGCAAAGGAAATGCTCAAGCGTGAAAAAGAGGGAAGACCGCTCACCTTCTATCACTACATGATTGACCTTACAGGCGGCCCGTGCATTTATAAGAGAATCTCGGGTTGCGGTTCGGGTACAGAATATATGGCTGTAACACCTTGGGGCGACCTCTATCCCTGTCATCAGTTTGTAGGCGATGAAAAGTACAAGCTCGGCGATATATTTAGCGGTGTTTCAAACACAAAAATTCAGGACGAATTTAAGCTTTGTAACGCATATGCTCGTCCCGACTGTAAAGATTGTTGGGCAAGACTTTATTGCAGCGGTGGTTGTGCTGCAAACGCTTATCACGCAACAGGTTCAATCACAGGCATTTACGAATACGGATGTGAGCTTTTCAGAAAGAGAATGGAATGTGCCATTATGATGAAGGTTGCAGAAGCGGAAGAATAAAATTACAATAAAATTTTCAGGCAGATACATTTTTTCTTGTATCTGCCTGTATTTTCGAGGTGCTGTATGAACGAAAAAATTATTATGCTCGGCACAGGAAGTGCGATGGTTACCGACTGTTATAATACCTGTTTTCTTCTGAAATCCGAAAACGACTGTCTTCTTGTTGACGCAGGCGGCGGAAACGGAATTTTATCCGCAATTAAGAAATCCGGAATAGTTTGGAACAGCATAAAGACAATGTTTATTACTCATTCTCACACCGACCATATTTTAGGTGCCGTGTGGGTAATAAGGCAAATAAGCGCTCTTATGAATTCAGGCAAATATGACAGTAAATTTAATATTTACTGCCACGATGAATGTGTTGATTCAATCACGGCAATTTGCAACCACACACTTGCACCGAAATTTCTCAAAAATATCAATACAAAAATTTTCATCAATGAAGTAAAAGACGGTGAAAAACAAAATGCCGGCAGTATCCAACTCACTTTCTTTGATATATTTTCAGACAAAACAAAGCAATTCGGATTCAAGGCTGTTTTTCCGTCAGGAAAAGTTCTTGCCTGCCTCGGTGATGAACCGTTCAATGAAAAATGCAGAAGTTTTCTTCAAAACTGTGATTATCTTATGTGTGAAGCATTTTGCCTTTACGGTCAGAAAGATATTTTTAAGCCCTACGAAAAATTCCACAGCACGGTACTTGATGCCGGAAAACTCGCAGAGAGTCTTTTTGCAAAAAATCTTATCCTGTATCACACCGAGGACGAAACACTTCAAACACGCAAAAGTACATATACTTCAGAGGCAAGAACAGTTTTTAACGGAAATATATTTGTTCCCGATGATTTTGAAGTTATTGACTTAAAATAATCTCATAACACCTGCTGTAATCATACAAAGCACAATTCCCATTGCAGTAGGCAAAGCCATAGAAACAAGCGTCCATTTAAGGCTGCCTGTTTCTTTTTTTATTGTCAGACAGGTTGTTGAACACGGATAATGAAGAATACAAAGAATAATCGTGCATACAGCCGTTGTAATCGTCCAGCCGTTCATACTGAGAAGTTGAAACAGCTGATCGTAGCTTGAATAATCAACAAGAGTACCGCTTGCCATATATGACATAATTATAATCGGAATAACGGTTTCATTCGCAGGAAATCCAAGTATAAATGCCATTATTATAACACCGTCAACCCCGATAAATCTGCCGAACGGATCTAAAAAATCAGTACAATATTTTAAAAGTGAAATATCGCTTATATGCACATTTGCAAGAATCCAGATTATCGCACCTGCCGGAGCGGCAACCGCAACAGCCCTTCCTAAAACAAATAAAGTTCTGTCCAACAGCGAACGGACGATAGTTTTTAAAATCTGCGGTTTTCTGTACGGCGGAAGCTCAAGTACAAATCCGGACTGTTCACCTTTCAATATTGTGACTGAAAGCACCTTAGATATGACAAGTGTTATAAAAACGCAAAAAACTATTATTCCAATCAACAATGCCGCTACCTCAAGCGAACTGCTCAGCGTAAATGCCGTACCTGCAAAGAACATTAGCAGTAATGCAATAATTGTGGGGAACCGTCCGTTACACGGCATAAAATTATTTGTAAGAATTGCAATCAGCCGTTCCTTGGGCGACTCAATAATTCTGCATCCCGTAACTCCACAGGCATTACAGCCAAGACCCATTGCCATTGTAAGGCTCTGCTTTCCGTGAGCACCGCACTTTGAAAAATGCCTGTCAAGATTAAATGCAATTCTCGGCAGATATCCCGAATCCTCAACAAGCGAAAATAGCGGAAAGAATATAGCCATAGGCGGCAGCATTACAGATACCACCCATGACAGAGTTGTATAAACTCCGTCAATCAAAAGTCCCGTTGCAACATCGGGAGCGTGTAAAAAATCAAAAAGAATATATAGCTTCTCTTTTATAAAGCCAAACAAATTACTTAACCATTCGCTCGGATAATTTGCACCGACAACCGTTATCCAGAACAATATACCAAGCATTGCAAGCATAATCGGTATACCTGTGGTTTTGCTTGTAAGTATTTTATCAAGCTTTCTTGTACAAGCATTTAACTCTGATTTTTCATATTTTACGCAGTCACTTGAAATTTTGTTGCCAATCTGTGAAAGCTTTTCAATATTCTGTTTGTAGTTTTTTTCGGATAGTATATCAATACCTTCAAAATTCCTTTCTACTCTAAAACATTTTGTTTTTCCGCTGCATACATTATAGATAGCTTTTTTTAATTCATCCAAACCTTTTTTGTCTGTCGCACAGGTTTTCACAACAGGTATTCCAAGGTTAAGTGATAACTCGTCACAGTCGATTTTTATACCGTTTTTTTCAGCCTCATCACAAAGGTTAAGACAAAGAACAGCATTCTTTGTGACAGATAACACCTGCAATGCAAACGAAAGATTTCTTTCAATAACTCCGCAGTCAATAACTATTACAACGCAGTCATTTTGATTTTGTATAAGACAGTCCCTTGTTACCGCCTCTTCGCCCGAAAATGACAGCAGGGAATAGCATCCCGGTAAGTCCGTAATACAAAACCTTGCGTCTTTGATTTTGCAACAACCTCTGGCAAACTCAACTGTTTTACCCGTCCAGTTTCCTGTGTGCTGTCTTAATCCCGTCAGTTCGTTAAAAATTGTACTCTTGCCAACATTAGGATTACCGGCAAGAGAAATTTTGTAATCGCAATCTGATACATCCTTATTTTTTAAAAATGACTTATCCGTAGAAAACAATAAAAAAGCCTCCTTTTATTCAGGAGTAACAATGATATTTTTGCAATCGTTATTTCTCAGTGCCACAACGGCATTTTTAACAAGATACGCAGACGGATCACCGAACGGACTTGTAAATAAGGGAATAACAGGACTGTTCTCCATAATACCAAAATCAAATATTCTGTTTTTGATATTTTCATTACAGTTCACACGATAGACAATCCCCGTAACTCCAAGCGGTAACTTGTCAAGCGAACATTTTTCTTTCATCTGATTCACCGATTTCAACTTTTTATTAACAGGATATTCAATTTATACAACTGAGTTACACAAAAAGCCGGCCATAAACTAAACTTATAACGTACCCGAATAAACTCTGATATCAGAAAAATTTTAAGGAATTGACACGACTATAAACAGGTGTTATAATTAAATGCAGATTTCAAATGTATATAACTTAATATGGGTTTACGGTTCAAAATGCATCTTGCAGAGTAGATAACAGAGAATTCGGTGAGAATCCGAAGCAACAGTCATTACTGTATTTGGCATTGCCATAAGTCAGGTCGCTGTCCGTATGCCTCGGATTTTGCAAATCTTGGACAAGGAAGAGGTGCAGCCGACCATATCTGTACAGACTTTTGGTCTGTATGGTTTTGTTTGTTGTGCCTTCCAAAAACGGAAGGCTTTTTATTTTGCCTTTCGATATACACAATACAATATGGAGGAAAACACTATGAACAAATCTTTTAAAAAAATCCTCTCAATTGTACTTTCTGTAATGATGATTTCGTCACTTATGACGGTTTCACTTTCAGTAAGCGCAGTTGAAGACGGAAAAGTAAGAGTAATTGTCAGAAATGATACATACTCAGTAGAAAACGGTGCTCCGTGGGACGGTGTTCTCGTTGACGAGTGGGTAAGCATTGATAATGACTCTACTATGATGTCAGCGGTTGTTGACGCACTCAACAATCACGGCTACACACAGGAGGGTGCTGAGAGTAATTACTTCTCATCAATAAACGGTCTTGCTGCTTTTGACGGCGGTACAATGAGCGGTTGGATGGGAACACTCAACGATTGGTTTACAAACTACGGTTTCGCTGATATTACCGTTGCAAGCGGCAACCTTGAGAGCGGTGACGAAATCGCTATTATGTATACTTCAAACGGTTACGGCGAGGATATCGGCGGTACATGGGCAAATAACGATACAACTGTTAAATCGGTTGAAATTACAGGTGCCGAGCTTTCAGGCGAATTTGATCCGTCTGTAACAGAATATACACTTACAATCGGCACACCGTCAGCTGATGTAAATGTAGTTCCTACTGCAACTAACAAAAACTTCCAGACAAGAAAATATAAGAATGAATATCTTCCTTCTGACAATAGTGCGTTTTACAAGAGAAGTCAGACGGTTAATGTTTCTGACGGTGACAAAATTATCATAGGTTGCGGTGATACTGCATGGCCGTCAATGAACACAAGTGAAGGCGGTACTGTATATACATTCACAGTGAAATACGCTCCTTCCGCAGCTGACACAGTTTCAAACAAGATTGACGAGGTTGCAAAGCATCTTTCTTCACAGGCTATACCTACTGTTTCATCTGTAGGCGGCGAATGGACTGTTATCGGTCTTGCAAGAGCTGACAAAATCACAGATGAAATTGCAAACGGCTACTATAACAATGCAGTTAAGTATGTTGAAGAAAAGGGTTCTGCAAAGCTTCACAACACAAAATCAACAGACAACTCAAGAGTAATTCTTGCACTTACAGCAATCGGCAAAGATGTTACAAACATTGCATCATTCAATCTTCTTGAACCTCTTGCAGATATGGATTATGTTAAAAAGCAGGGAATCAACGGTCCTATCTTTGCTCTTATCGCACTTGACTCAGGCGATTATGAAATTCCTCAGACCGATGCTACAAACAAAACAACAAGAGAAAAACTCGTACAGACAATTCTTGACGCACAGGTAGCAAACGGTGGCTGGACATTTTTCGGTTCAACTGCAGATCCTGATATGACAGGTATGGCAATTCAGGCACTTGCTCCTTACTATTCAACAAACAGCGATGTTAAAGAGGCAATTGATAAAGCGCTCACAGCAATGTCAAATGCACAGAATAAAAACGGCGGTTTTGCATCATGGGGTTCTGTAAACAGCGAAAGCTGTGCGCAGATACTCGTTGCACTTACAAGTCTTGGAATCAATCCTGCAAATGATGAAAGATTCATCAAAAACGGCAACACACTCATTGATGCTATGATGAATTTCTCCTCTGAAAACGGCTTTGGTCATACAGATACAACATACAATCAGATGGCAACAGAACAGGGCTTCTATGCTTTTGTTTCATTTGATCGTCTTGCAAACGGCAAAACATCACTCTACGATATGACAGACAGAATTGCTGCTAACTATAAGACAGGCGATGTAAACCTTGACGGCACAGTTTCAGTTGTTGATACAACACTTGTTCAGAAAGCAGTTATTAACCTTGAAACACTTTCAAAGGTTTCAAGCATAAAGGCTGATGTGAACTGTGACGGTGTTATTGACATAGTTGACGCAACACTTATCCAGAAAATCATTGTAAATGCTTGATTATAAATATGGAAAAGCTAAAAAAATTTGTTAAGAAAAATCAAATACTCTTAATTGCAGTATGCGTTTGTATTGCCGCACTTACAGCAACATTTTTTGCAGGCGGTAATTTGTCAAATGACAAGGTACAAACAGCAACAAACAATACTGTCTCATCTACAGTAGCAGATGCAGAAGCTTCTTCTGTATCTGTTACCGAGAGTAGAATCAATACAACACAAGGTTCTACATCTGCTACAAAGGCAGACAAAGACAAAAAAGGCAAGAAAAATTCCGAGGACAAAAAGAACATAAAAAGCGATTCGCAGAATAACAGCAGTTCATCTGCTGCTAACAGCGAAAAGTCAGAAACAAGTTCTAAGAGCAGTTCTTCAAGCAACAAAAATTCTTCGTCTTCAAGCAGCTCATCAAGCTCAAGCAAAAAGAACGATGTTCAACCGACAACACAGGATAAGTATAAAACCGACCCTGTACCTGAGGGAAAGCCTAAGCCGGTTGAACCACAGGAGCAGGAAACGAAAGACACAAATCTTTATTGTACCTTTACAATAACCTGTTCTACAATCCTTGATAATATGGACGACCTTGACCCCGAAAAGGTTGAACTTGTACCGAAAGACGGTATAATCCTCAAAAAGCAGAAGGTTCAGTTTAAAGAGGGCGAGTCTGTTTTTGATGTACTTAAAAGAGTTTGCAAAAACAATAAGATTCATATGGAGTCAAGCTGGACTCCAATGTACAATTCCGCATATATTGAGGGAATTAACAACCTTTATGAATTCGACTGCGGTTCTCTTTCCGGTTGGATGTACAAGGTAAACGAATGGTTTCCAAACTACGGCTGTTCACGATATGAACTCAAAAACGGTGATGATGTAGTTTGGTGCTACACCTGCAATTTAGGCTATGATGTAGGCGGAGGATACGCAACAGGAGAATAACGATGAAGGATACTTTTTCAAATATGCACCCCTTTATCAATTTCATATTTTTTGCACTAACAATAGGGTTCACGATGTTTATCATGAACCCTGTTTGTCTTGCTATCAGCTTTTTATGTGCACTTATAACGACCTTGTATCTTAACGGCAAAAAGGCTGTCCGATTATCACTTGTCTATCTTTTGCCGATGATACTCTTGATAGTTCTTATAAATCCTGTATTTAATCATGAGGGAATGACTATTTTAACTTATTTTCCTTGGGATAATCCATTAACTCTCGAATCAATTGTTTACGGTATTGCAAGTGCATTTTTACTTTCATCAACCGTATTGTGGTTCTCATCATTTAATGCAGTAATAACTTCGGACAAAGTAGTTTTCCTTTTCGGCAGAATAATGCCGTCATTAAGCCTTGTCATTTCAATGGCTCTGCGATTCGTTCCCAGATTTTCCGCACAAATGAAACTCGTAAGAAACGCACAGCACACTCTCGGTCGTGATGTAAACGAAGGAACATTATTTCAGAGAATGAGGAACGCTGTAAAAATCCTTTCGATTATGATAACCTGGTCGCTTGAAAATGCAATTGAAACAGCCGATTCTATGAAAAGCAGGGGACACGGTCTTAAAGGCAGAACCTCATACTCACTTTATAAATTTGACAAACGAGATGCTATTATGCTCTGTGCAATTCTCTTTTCGGGAACAGTACTTATGATTTTGCTTTTGACAAATGCAATTAAATTCAGATACTACCCGTCAATAAAGGGCGATTTGTTCACAGTTCAAAGTATCATCTTTTATATATTATACACATTTTTAATGCTGATTCCGTTATCTGTAAATGTAGGGGAGGGGATAAAATGGAAACATATGCAGTCAAAAATTTAAGTTTTCGATACCCCGAAACCGGTATTGATGTGCTTAAAAACATAACTTTCAGTATAAATGAGGGCGAATTCATTACAGTGTGCGGTCCGTCAGGCTGCGGAAAAAGCACACTTCTCAGGCATCTGAAACCTGATCTTTCACCGCACGGTGTTCTTTCGGGAAAAATATTCTTTGAAGAAAAGAATATTTCCGAACTTTCTCACAGAGAGCAAAGCAGTAAAATCGGCTTTGTTATGCAATCGCCTGAAAATCAGATTGTAACAGATAAAGTATGGCACGAGCTTGCTTTCGGGCTTGAAAGTCTTGGTTATGACAACAACACAATCCGAAAAAGAGTTGCCGAAACAGCTTCATTTTTCGGTATTCAAAACTATTTTGAAAAAAGCGTCCTCGAACTTTCAGGCGGTCAAAAACAAATTTTGAACCTTGCATCAATAATGGCAATGCAACCGTCGGTTCTTATCCTTGATGAGCCTACAAGCCAGCTTGATCCGATTACCGCAAGCGAATTTTTGCACTGTGTTTCACGCATAAATCACGAGCTGGGGACAACGGTAATAATAACGGAACACAGACTTGATGAGGTACTTCCGCTTTCAGACAGGGTGCTTGTCATTGAAAACAACGGAATTTCAGCTTTTGACACTCCTCAGAAGGTCGGGAAAATTCTTAAAGAAAAAGGCAGTAAAACATTTCTTTCTATGCCTGCTCCGATGCAGATATGGCAGGCTGTTACAGAAAATGACAATACCGATTGTCCCGTAACTGTTCCGAGCGGCAAGAAGTGGCTTTCGGAATATGCCAAAAATCATAAAATGTATGAGCTCAAACCCGAAAACATTCAGAAACATTCTGATAAAGAAGCAGTAAGTCTTAATGATATTTGGTTCAGGTACGAAAAGTCGGGTATAGATGTACTAAAAGGTCTTTCGCTAAAAATATATCAGGGGGAATTTGCCGCTATGCTCGGCGGCAACGGAACAGGTAAGTCAACCACTCTGTCAATTATCAGTTCACTGAATAAGCCGTACAGAGGCAAGATTGAAATATCACCTTTGAACAAAAAATCTTTTGATACGCTTGTAGCAGTTTTACCGCAAAATCCGCAGATGCTGTTTTTGAAAAAAACTGTACTTGAAGATTTGTACGAAGTCTTTGACGGCAGAAAAATCAGCAGAGAGGAAAAAGAAAGACGGGTTACCGCAGCGGTAAAGCTGTGCAAACTTGAAAACCTTTGCAATCGCCATCCTTATGATTTATCCGGCGGTGAACAGCAGAGAGCGGCTCTTGCAAAAATTCTTCTCATAAGGCCTCAAATTCTTCTTCTTGATGAACCTACAAAAGGACTTGATGCCGAATTCAAGATTGAGTTTGCTCAGATTATATATGACCTCAATAAAGCCGGCATAACCGTTCTCATGGTAAGTCACGATGTAGAGTTCTGTGCTGTATATCCAAGCCGCTGTCTGATGTTTTTTAACGGTGAAGTTGTGTCGGAAGGTACACCGAGGACTTTCTTTTCATCAAACAGCTTTTATTCCACCTCTGCAAGCCGAATGTCAAAAGGCATAGTAGATAACGCAGTATCATCAAATGATGTCATATATGCCTGCACAGGTCAAAACAGAGATATTCAAATTAACAGAAACACACCTGATATTGACCTTTTTAAAAACGACACCGAAAATATCCCCCCCCAAAAAAACAAAGCTGAAAACAAAAAGCTTTCTGTTTTTAAAAAAGTCTGTGGATTTTTTGGCGCAGTACTGTTCATACTCGGTCTGATTATAAACCTGGAATATATTCCGAATTTTTCAGCCAAAACTTTGCCTACCTGGTTCAACTGGGGAATAATCGGAGTATCTGTTGCGTTGCTTATGATTGCTTTCGGAACAAAATCAAAACGACCGATTGACCTGCCGAGAAAAAGTTCAAAGCTGAGTAAAAGAACCGTCAGTATGGCAATTATGGTTTTGCTTGCAATTCCTGTTACAATTTTTGTTGGAATGACATATCTTCAGGATCAGAAATATCTTTTTATTTCACTCCTTGTTATGATTGAGTGTATGATTCCGTTTTTTCTTGTTTTTGAAGGCAGGCACCCAAAAGCGAGAGAGCTTGTCATAATTTCCGTTTTATGTGCAATAGCAGTTGCAGGACGGCTTGCATTTACAATGTTGCCTCAATTCAAGCCTGTTGTGGCAGTTGTGATAATTTCGGGAGTATCATTCGGCGGTGAATCGGGATTTCTTGTCGGTGCTGTAAGTATGCTTGTCTCAAATCTTATGTTCGGTCAAGGACCTTGGACGCCGTGGCAAATGTTTGCGGCAGGGATAATAGGTTTCATTGGCGGTATTCTCTTTAAGAAAGGTCTTTTGGGCAGAACAAGGACTTCGCTCTGTATATACGGTTTCATTGCCACAATGGTCATTTACGGCGGACTTATGAACCTTTATTCGGCGCTAACATCACATTCCGCATTTAATCTGAATATGCTCATAACTTTTTATGTTCAGGGCTTTCCGATGGATATTGTTCACGCAGTTTCGACTGTTATATTTCTGTTTTTCGGAGCAGAACCTATGCTTGAAAAGCTTGACAGGATTAAAGTTAAGTACGGACTTATCGAATAAACCTAAACAGCAGATATAATTTCTGCTGTTTTTTTGTGCTGTAATTCAAAAATTTTCGACAAAAGTATAGACATAATCCGAAAATAATACTATAATTTTGGTGTGTCTGATTTTAATCAAACAGTATTTACAATCTAAAACGGCAAACTGTAAATACTTTAAATTCAGAATTAAAAAGGTTAAAGGAGAAAAAACATGGGCGGATTTATGGGTGTTGCAGCAAAACAGGACTGCGTATTCGACTTATACTTTGGAATTGACTATCATTCACACCTTGGCACAAGAAGAGGCGGTATGGTTGTTTATGACAAAGAAAAAGGATTTGACAGATCAATCCACAATATTGAAAATGCACCTTTCAGAACTAAATTTGATAAAGATATGCAGAGTATGAAAGGCAAATTCGGTATCGGCTGTATTTCCGACTACGAACCGCAGCCTCTTATTGTTCGTTCACATCACGGTACATATGCAATTACCACCGTAAGCAAAATCAATAATACAGATGAACTTGTTGAGGAAATTTTTGAAAAAGGCGGTTCACATTTTCTTGAAATGAGCGGCGGTGAAATCAACGCAACCGAGCTTATTGCAACTCTCATCAATCAAAAAGAAAACCTTGTTGACGGCATAAGCTATGCTCTTGAAAAAGTTGACGGCTCTGTTTCGCTCCTGTTGATGAATAAAAACGGCATCTATTGCGCAAGAGATAAGTACGGCAGAACTCCTGTTGTAATCGGCAAAAAAGAAGATGCATTTTGTGTGGCGTTTGAATGTTTCTCATACAAAAACCTCGGCTACAATGATTATAAAGAACTCGGACCGGGTGAGATTACGGTAATTACAGACCAAAACTGCATTACACTCAAAAAGCCCGGTGATAAAATGAAAATCTGTACTTTTCTGTGGGTTTACTACGGCTATCCTGCAAGCTCATATGAGGGTACAAGTGTTGAGCAAATGCGTTACAACTGCGGTGCAAAAATGGCTGAAAGAGATTCCGTAAAACCCGATATCGTTGCAGGTGTACCCGATTCGGGCATTGCTCACGCAGTAGGCTATGCAAATGCCTCGGGAATTCCGTTCTCAAGACCGTTTATTAAATATACACCTACTTGGCCGAGATCATTTATGCCGACAATTCAGAGTCAGCGTAATCTTATTGCAAAAATGAAGCTTCTCGCAGTTGAGGATTTAATCAGAGGAAAGAGCCTTCTTCTTATTGATGACTCAATTGTAAGAGGCACACAGCTTCGTGAAACAACAGAGTATCTTTTTGAAAGCGGCGCAAAAGAGGTTCACATCAGACCTGCGTGTCCTCCGCTTGTATACGGCTGTAAGTACCTTAACTTCTCAAGGTCATCTTCTGAAATGGATCTCATCACAAGACGGGTTATCGAAAGACTTGAGAACGGCAATGTTACAGACGAAATTCTTCAGGAATACACAAATCCCGATTCTGAAAAATACGAGCAGATGGTTGATGAAATCTGTAAAGAACTCAAGTTCACATCCTTGCGTTTTAACAGGCTTGACGATATGCTTGATTCCTGCGGAATTGACAAATGCAAACTCTGTACTTATTGTTGGGACGGTAAGGAATAATTAAATTTTATTTATAAAAATAAGGCATTTGCAATGAGAATTCTCAAAGCAAATGCCTTTTGTTTTTACTTAGTATGCAATGATTTCGTAGCCGTCCTCAGTTACAAGAACCTGAATTTCCCACTGAGCAGACATTGAGTTATCTTCTGTATAGATAGTCCAGCCGTTATCCTCATCAACGAAAATATCAGGTTTTCCTGCGTTCACCATAGGTTCAATGGTAAAAATCATACCGGGTACCATAAGCATTTCCGTGCCTTTTTTAGAAATGTAACTTACCCACGGATCTTCGTGGAATTCAAGACCGATTCCATGACCTCCTACTTCACGAACAACAGAGTAACCTTTACTCTTTACATAATCATTGACAGCCTGACCCATATCTCCGAGAAAGCCCCAAGGCTTAACCTGTTTGAGTCCTTCATAAACTGCATTTTTTGTTTCTTCAACAAGCTTTCTGTTTTCTTCGCTTACATTACCGATACAAAACATTCTTGAAGAATCGGAGAAATATCCGTTCAAATTAGTTGAAACATCAACATTGATTATATCGCCATCTTTGATTATTACATCTTCCGACGGAATACCGTGACAAACTTCGTTGTTTATTGAAGTACATACGCTCTTGGGAAATCCCTCAAAATTAAGGGGAGCCGGAACACCGCCCATTTTGGTTGTGATATCATACACCCACTTATCAATTTCAGCCGTGCTGATACCTGCCTTAATATGCTCTGCAACATAATCAAGAACTGCAATATTAATCTTCGCACTCTCCTTGATTTTTTCAATCTGCTCAGCATTTTTCAAGATTTCATGGGAGGGAACAATGTGACCCGCACCCTCAAATTCCTCAATTTTTTCATCAAAATCTATATGACATTTTTTATACTTTTTTCCGCTGCCACACCAGCAAGGATCATTTCTGCCAGGTTTTTCCATTTTACTAACTTCCTTTCATTTTTCCAATTCATAATCCTTGATAATTATACCACCAAACAAATTTTATTACAACATCTTTGTCGTATGCAAAAATCCAAAAGAAAAATCTTGTCAGAAAAAGTTTTGTAGTATATACTGAATAAGTAATATATAATCTCACACTCGGCATATTTTTATGCAGAGGTGTTTGTATGAATAAAAAAATCCCTACATTTTATGCTCTCTGCTTTTTACTGTTCGCGATATTCTGCATTATTATGGTATCTGTTTTTTTCAGACTTAATCCGACAAAATCTGTTATGACAGAAAACAAAACAGAGCCGATAATTATAATTGACGCAGGTCACGGCGGTGAAGACGGGGGAGCTGTAAGCGAAAGCGGTGTGCTTGAAAAAGACATCAATCTTTCTATAGCAAACAATTCGGCTGATTTATTGAAAATTTTCGGATATAAAGTTGTTCAAACAAGAACAGATGATGTATCTCTTGATAGCGGAGAGGATTCGGTTCATTCAAGAAAAGTTGCCGATTTAAAAAAACGGCTCGAAATTTTCAATTCAGACAAAAACAATATTGTAATCAGTATTCACCAAAACAAATTTTCTCAAAGCAAATATTACGGAACACAAATTTTTTATTCCCCGAATAACAATCAAAGTCAAAACCTTGCGGAATGCATTAGAAATTCCGTAAAAAAAAGCTTACAGCCTGATAACGAACGGCAATGCAAAAAGGCAGATGGCTCAATCTATCTTTTAAAAAAGGCTGAAAACCCGTCCGTTATTGTGGAATGCGGATTTATTTCAAATCCGGATGAACTTGCTAAGCTGCAAAGTGACGAATATCAAAAAGAAATGGCAACTGCAATCATAACAGGATTTTTAGATTATACTCATCAATAAATACAGGAAGTGAAACAAATGGCTTCAAAAATCAAAAGTGTTTACATATGTTCAGAATGTGGATACGAATCGCCTAAATGGTACGGAAAATGCCCGTCATGCGGCGAATGGAACACAATGAACGAAGAAATTAAAGATACATCAAAACAGTCAGCTACTGCAAAAACACGCTCTTTTGCAACCTACTCAAAACCATATGCCATATCGGATATTTCAACCGAGGATGAGCACAGATATGACACAGGCTGCGGAGAACTCAACCGTGTACTCGGCGGAGGAATTGTAAAGGGCAGTCTTATACTTCTGGGCGGTGATCCGGGCATAGGCAAATCGACCGTTCTTATGCAGATTTGTCAGTACCTCGGCGATACTCTGAAAATTCTCTACATATCGGGAGAGGAGTCAAAAAGACAGCTCAAACTCCGAGCAATAAGGCTGGGTGTAACTTCGCCGAATCTGTATGTAATGACTGAAACCGATGTTGAGGTTATTTGCGAACAGATAAAGAATCTCAAGCCCGACCTTGTTATGATTGACTCAATTCAGACGATGAATCTTTCAGAATTAAATTCATCCCCCGGCAGCATTACACAGGTAAGAGAATCTGCCAATATGCTGATGAGAACTGCAAAAGGACTTGACATACCTATGTTTATAGTCGGTCATGTCAATAAAGAAGGTTCTATTGCAGGACCTAAAGTGCTTGAACATATCGTTGACACCGTACTGCATTTTGAAGGTGACAAACAGATGAGCTGCCGTATTCTTCGTGCCGTAAAAAACAGGTACGGCTCAACAAATGAAATCGGCGTTTTTGAAATGACTGACAAAGGTCTTAATGAAGTTGCAAATCCGTCTGTAATGTTACTTTCAGGCCGTCCGAAAAATGTTTCGGGAACTTGCGTTACATGCACAATTGAGGGTTCAAGACCAATTCTTGCCGAAACACAGGGACTTGCCACACAAAGCGGATACGGCAACGCTCGCAGAATGGTTACAGGATATGACTATAACAGACTGTCAATGGTACTTGCCGTTCTTGAAAAAAGAGCAGGATACTATTTTTCAAACTGCGACACCTACATAAATATCGTAGGCGGATTGCGAGTTGACGAACCTGCGATTGACCTTTCAATTGCCATAGCTCTTATAAGCAGTCTGAAAGATACTCCGATTGACGAAAACGCTGTTGTATTCGGTGAAATCGGTCTTGCAGGCGAAATTCGCGCTGTATCAAACGCTCAGATGAGAATTAACGAAGCGGTAAGACTCGGCTTTACAAAAATCATTCTGCCGTATCATAATCTAAAAGGTGTTTCATGTGATGATGCTGAATTGATCGGAGTAAAAAACATTCGTCAGGCATTTGAAGCGGTAGGACAATGAGCAGTTTTGTAATATCAAACAAATACCCATGTTTTGCCGATGAGCTTTCAAAAATGGGGCATAATGTTATATTTTCGGATACTGTCAAAGCATTTCCGCAACCTGAACAAGTTCATGCCGATATGCAGATTTTGACGATAAATAATACTGTTTTTGTACTTCAAGAGTGCGAAAAGCTAAAAACTTTACCATATAAAGAAAATTTGATTATATGTAAAAACAAAGCAGGGAAGAAGTATCCCGAAAATATATTGCTGAATTTTCTTTTCTTTAATAATAAGCTTTACGGTAAAGTATCTGCAATAGATCCGACTCTTTACAAATATTGTGTAAAAAACGATATTGAAATCGTAAACATAAACCAAGGATACGCAAGATGCTCAACTCTAATACTCAATAATCGCACTGCCGTAACAGCTGATATATCCATAAAAAATGCCCTTGAAAAAGATGGGGCAGAGGTGTTGTTAATATCCTCGGGTGATATAAAACTTGAAGGATATGATTATGGATTTATAGGCGGTGCAAGCGGAAAAATCTCTGATAATACCGTAGTGTTTTTCGGAAATGCTGAAATGCACCCCTGTTATTCTTCTATAAGAGAATTATGTTCTAAAAATAAAATTGAAATTAAAATATTATGCAAAAATATGCCACTCACAGATGTGGGCGGCATAGTAAAAATTCTTTAAACTTTTTTCTTAGGTTTTATTTTTGCAAGCGGATTTGAGTCAGCGGCATTTTTCATTTGTTCGGAACTCAAATGCGTATAAATCTCAGTCGTACCGAGATTTTCGTGTCCGAGAACCTCTTTAAGTACTCTGACATCAACTCCGCCTTGCTGATACATAAGCGTGGCAGCGGTATGCCTAAGCTTATGACAGGAATATCCCTGAGAATCAAGTCCGATTTTCTCAAGATATTTATATACCATAGCCTGAATTGTTTTCACAGACATTCTGCGGTGATTACGGCTAATAAACAACGCTTTTTTATCCTTAACTTCATCAATCGGACGCACCTTCATATACTCATTATAAGCTTCAATGCAAGCAGAGTTTAGATAAACAATGCGTTCTTTATTGCCTTTACCGACAACACGCATTGTACCGTCACTATGAATATCATTATAGTTAAGACCTGCCATTTCAGACACACGCAGTCCGCAATTGAGGAAGAGAGTCAATATACAATAATCACGCTGTTTGTTATTTCCGTCAACTGCATTAAGAAGCTCAATGCTTTGTTCAAGAGTAAGATACTTTGGCAAAGCTTTTTTATTTTTTGGTGATTCAAGCTGTACCACGGGATTTGTATCAAGCAAATGTTTATTATTGGTTATGTACTTAAAAAAGCCTTTCAGACTGGAACATTTTCTTGCACGGGACGCGCTCTTATTGTTGCGGTCACGATAAAGAAAATTCATATAATCATATGCAAGTTCAAGATTAACGGTTTTAATTAAATCAAGGTCAACATCGTCAATTTTAATTTCATCAAAATCAGTACCGTCAGGCACAAGACCACGCTTTACTTTTAAAAATCTAAAAAAAGTTCTGAGGTCAATAAAATATTCGTCAATGGTTTTCTTCGACATATTTTTGATTGTCTGCTTGTAAATTAAATAGTCCTTTAAAATTGCAGGAGCTTCATCACGAAAATCAACTGCCATAAACACACCACCGTAAATTTATTTCTTTTAAAGAATAACTCAAAGAAGTTGAACTAAAATCTGTATTAAAAGAATTACAATGCTATTATAACGCAAAAAAGGGCGGTGTATATTCCAATTACGAAAATTATACAAAATGAATATTTTGTATAATTCGGGGAACAAGTAAAACAAGATAAATCCGAAACATATTGCTAATGCTAATTTACAGCATTTAAATTACAACAGCCGTACAGACTCACACGAATCTGTACGGCTGAAATTTTTTAGAAGATTTAATTTTTAAAAGCTAATTAGCAAACGCCCTGCTGAATCATTGAATCAGCAACCTTCTCAAAGCCTGCAATATTAGCACCTACTACATAGTCACCTTCATGACCGTACTTCTTAGCTGCAGCAGAAATGTTCTTATAGATATTAACCATAATGTTCTTGAGCTTAGCGTCAACTTCTTCAAATGTCCATGAAAGACGCTGTGAGTTCTGGCTCATCTCAAGAGCTGATGTAGCAACACCGCCTGCATTAGCAGCCTTACCAGGTGCAAAGAGAATGCCGGATTTCTGGAGAAGCTTTGTAGCCTCAAGAGTTGTAGGCATATTAGCACCCTCGGCAACAGCGTAGCAACCGTTAGCGATAAGTCTTTTAGCGTCTTCTTCGTTAAGCTCGTTCTGTGTAGCACACGGAAGTGCAACATCACACTTAACTGACCAATCGAATTTGCCTTCGTGATACTCTGAGTTAGGACGATAGTTCTTGTACTCTGTAAGACGCTGTCTTTTAACTTCCTTGATTTCCTTAATAGCATCAAGGTCAATACCTTCAGCATCATAAATCCAACCTGTTGAATCAGCCATTGTAACTACCTTAGCACCAAGCTCTGTAGCCTTTTCTGTAGCGTAGATAGCAACATTACCTGCACCTGATACGCAAACAGTAGCACCCTTGATGTCCTTGCCGTTATCCTTAAGCATAGCCTCTGTAAGATAAAGAAGACCGTAACCGGTAGCCTCAGTTCTTGCGAGCGAACCGCCCCAGTTAAGACCCTTACCTGTAAGAACGCCCTCATATACATTTCTGATTCTCTTGTACTGACCGAACATATAACCGATTTCACGAGCGCCTGTACCGATATCGCCTGCAGGAACATCTGTGTCAGCACCGATGTGCTTACAAAGCTCTGTCATAAAGCTCTGGCAGAATGCCATAACTTCTCTGTCACTCTTGCCCTTAGGATCAAAGTCAGAGCCGCCCTTACCGCCGCCGATAGGAAGACCTGTAAGTGAGTTCTTGAAAATCTGCTCGAAACCGAGAAACTTAATAACGCCGAGGTTTACTGACGGATGAAGTCTTAAACCGCCCTTGTAAGGTCCGATAGCACTGTTGAACTGAACACGGAAACCACGGTTTACCTGAACCTTGCCGTTGTCATCAACCCAAGGAACTCTGAACATAATAACTCTTTCAGGTTCTGTGATTCTTTCGAGAATACCATTCTCTTCGTACTGTGGATTCTGCTCGAAAACGGGCTCAAGTGAAGTAAGAACTTCAGTAGCAGCCTGGATAAATTCAGGCTCGTTTGCATTTTTTGCTTTCAGCTTTTCAAGCTGTTCACTTACATATGACATAAGTAAGTCCTCCTTAATAAAATTCGCATAAATTATACGGAAATTAACTCCGGTTATGCTGTAGCACAGTAAAGCACTACAATCAACATACTAATAATACTATACTTTGAATGATTTTGCAATATCTTTCGTGAGATTCTTGCAAAATTTTTTAAAAATATTTAAAAAACAGCCGATTTTATTCCTTTTCTGCAATTTATTTTACAAATCTCCCAAGTTTGGCTGCAACTTCAAGTCTTTTCCACCCTTATTTTTAGAAAAATCAAGTTATAAATTTACATTTGTTAATAGCAGGTAAATATTTTGTATAATTCAAAGTCAATTTTAAAATTCATTTTTAGTTGCGAATGCACATATTTTATGATAAAATAGTTTCAATAATACTATTTGTAATATTTTTTAGAGGTAACTTTTTATGGATTATTGTAAAAGATTAAAAGAATTGAGAATAAAAAGCGGATTCACACAAGAACAAATCGCATTTATACTTCACACAAGGCAAGAACAGTACAGTAAATACGAAAGCGGAAAACGAGAACTCCCTATTCGTCACTTGATAACACTTTGTTGTCTTTACAAGGTTTCAAGCGATTATATTCTCGGAATAGAAAAGTTTGCAAATAAATCTCAAAATAAAACAGCCGTCAATAACTCAAATGAGCATTGACGGCCGCTTTGCATATATATTTTGATTATTGAATTTTCTCTTTAAACATCATCAAAAAGCTTACAAGGAGCAGTCCGCATGAAACCCAAATTATATGGAATCCGCATGATAAAGAAAGATTTCCTCCCAAACCTGCACCAAGGGCAAAGAAAAATATTACTCCGAAATAATACATTGCCTGTCTGAGCTGTTCCGGCTTTCTATCGTGTATAAAACCCGACAAAGCTGCCGTACCGCTTCTCAAATTGCCTATGCACATTGTGCTTGCATAAGAATATCCTCTGACTTTTCTGAAAGTCTGAACCTGCATTGCACAGGAGAAGGATACAATTACCGCCGCAATAGTATTCATACTCTTCGGCATAAAACCGACTGCAAATAATATGAGAATTTCAAACAAAAGTATCCCCTGCCGCCAATGTATCTTTCTTGAATATTTGAATTTTTTCTGTATCAAATCAGCAGCAAGAACACCTAACGCAAACGCAAGTATAGGAAAAAGATATTTTAACCCCTCTTCCCACTTTCCTGTCATAAAATTTGTACTCATAAGCACAACATTACCAGTCTGTGCATTTGCAAATACTCCGTCACGGGTAAAATATGTATATGCGTCCTGAAATCCACCTGACAATGCAAGAAATATGCAATTTCTAAATGCCTCAGACATCTGTCGTGTAGGCTCAAGTTCCTTAAAAAAACTTCTTATCCTTAACACAATACTCCACTCCGAATCCATGCGTTAATCTACGCAACACAACACCGAACACAATTAAGCAGTTCAGTGTTGCACAATAATTATAATTCAATTATCAGATATCGTTCTTTACTATATCCTCGTAGCTTTCACGCTTAACAACAACTCTTGCCTTTCCGTCTTTAACCATTACGATTGCAGGACGAGGGATTCTGTTGTAATTTGACGCCATAGAATAGTTATAAGCACCTGTTGAAAGAACAGCAAGTGTATCGCCTACTTCAACCTTAGCAACCTTTGTATGCTCCTGAACGAGGTCGCCGCTCTCGCAACACTTACCTGCTACCGTTACGATTTCATCAGGCTCTTTGTCAGCCTTACCTGCATTTACCACAGTATAAGCAGACTGGTAAAGCGCATATCTGATATTATCGGTCATACCGCCGTCAACAGATACATAAGTTCTAATATTCGGAATTTCTTTCTTTCCGCCGACTTTGTAAAGTGTAATACCTGCTTCACCTACAATTGAACGACCCGGTTCAATGAAGATGTACGGAACAGGAAGTCCGTGTTCCTTAGCTTTAGCCTTAACAGCTTCAGAAACCTTTTCCATATAGTTCTCGTAAGGAACAGGCTCATCGTCCTTAGTGTACATAATACCAAAGCCACCGCCGAGGTTAAGTTCTGAAATTACGATTCCGAGTTCATCGTGAATCTTGCCCATAAAGTCAAGCATAATTTCAGCGGCAGTAACAAACGGATCAATATCAAAAATCTGTGAACCGATATGGCAATGAAGTTCTGTGAGATTTACATTATCATATGTCTGTGCCTTTTTAACTGCTTCAAAAGCTTCGCCTGTTTCGAGAGCAAAACCGAACTTTGAATCAATCTGACCTGTTCTGATAAAGTTATGTGTGTGAGCATCTACACCCGGCTTAATTCTGAAAGATATGTTAGCCTTCTTGGCCATTTCTCCGCAAATTTCATTGAGAAGCTCAAGTTCATAAAGGTTATCCACAACAAACTTGCCCACATTTGATTCAAGAGCAAATCTGATTTCATCGGCTGTTTTATTGTTGCCATGGAAGTGAACCTTTTCCATCGGAAAACCTGCCTGCACAGCTGTATAAATTTCACCGCCCGATACTACATCAAGACCGAGTCCCTCTTCCTTTGCAATTCTGCAAAGTTCCTTACAGGAAAGCGCCTTGCTTGCATACAACGGCATACCGTTACCGTGGTAGTACTTTTCAAAAGACTTTACATAAGCCTTGCATACATTTCTGATTGTTGTTTCATCAAGAACATATAAGGGTGTACCGAATTCTTTGGCAAGTTCGAGTGTGTCGCAACCGCCGATTGTAAGATGACCCTCATTGTTCACATTAAGACATTCGCTAACGAACATTTTACTCATACCTCCGTATTTTTAAAATTTGCTATAGAAGCTTCTATAAGTTTCCTTATCTCATCATTTCCTAAGCCTGTCTGTGCAGAAAAAGGTATCAGAGGAACATGTTCAATTGTACTGAAAATATCCTTGTAATACTCAATCTGCTTTTCAAATGCAGTCTTTTTGAGCTTATCGCTCTTTGTAAGAACTGCCGCAAAGTTGAATCCGCCTCTGTAAAGAAAATCTATCATATGCAGGTCATCATCTGTTGGAGGATGACGCAAGTCAAGAATTTGGATAACAAGCGGACGCTGTCTGTCCTGAGCAAAGTAGCCTTCAACAAGCTTTGCCCATCTATCTTTTTCGGCTTTTGAAACCTTTGCATAACCGTAACCCGGTAAATCAACCATACGAAACTCTCTGAGCTTGTAGAAATTGATAGTAGCCGTTTTACCAGGTTGAGCACTTACTCTTGCAAGTGCTTTTCTCTGAACAAGTTTATTGATAAGAGAGGATTTTCCGACATTTGAGTGACCTGAAAATACAATCTCAGGCATATCTGACTCAGGCAACTGATCAACACGACCCGCCGCAAATTCAAAAGCAACTTCATTAAAATTCATAAAATCCCCTCCCTCACTGGTTAACTATATTTGCTGTTTTAGAAGCAGAACGAACAGCTGACATATCAATTCCGTTCCACTGATTATCGGTAATTCTTACAGTATTGTTTACTGCAAGTGCAACTACCTCTGAAAAATTCTGAACAGGAATAAACTTAACCTTTTCAAGAACTGCCTTATCAACATCTTCAAGGTCAGGTTCGTTATCCTTTGGAATGATTACGGTTGTTATTCCGTTTTTAAAAGCAGCCATACTTTTTTCTTTTAAACCGCCTATGGGAAGAATATTACCTCTGAGAGTAATTTCACCTGTCATAGCCACATCGTGTCTTACAGGTTTTAAGGTTAAAGCCGAGTATATTGCAGTAGCCATTGTGATGCCGGCAGACGGTCCGTCCTTGGGAACGGCACCCTCGGGAGCATGAATGTGAATATCCTTGTTTTTATAGAAATTAGAATCAATCCCAAGAACCGCCGCATGGCTTCTTATGCAAGTAATTGCAGCTCTGGCAGACTCCTGCATAACATCACCGAGAGAACCTGTAAGTTCAATCTTACCCGTTCCTTCCATAACAGCAACTTCAATCGGTAAAATTTCACCGCCGACAGAAGTCCATGCAAGACCGTTTACAATTCCGATTTCATCTGTCTTTGCAAGCGAATCGGGAATAAACTTTTTATGGCCTAAAAGTCTTTCGATTTCTTTTTCATCAATCTTAAATACTTCTGTACCCTCAGTGAGCTTTTCAACGGCACACTTTCTCATAACCGAAGCAATAAGTCTTTCAAGAGTTCTTACGCCTGCTTCTCTTGTATAAAAATCAATTAAAGCGTATACTGCCTTCTGAGTGAATTTAAGCTCCTTTGAAGTAAAGCCGCATTCCTCAAGCTGTTTCGGAATGAGATGCTTTTTCGCAATGTGGAACTTTTCCTCTCTCGTATAACTGCTGATTTCTATAATTTCCATTCTGTCACGAAGCGGAGCGGGAATGGTTGAAATATCATTTGCAGTTGTAATGAACATCACATTTGACAAATCAAACGGAAGCTCAATGTAGTGGTCAACAAACTTATTGTTTTGCTCAATATCAAGCACTTCAAGCAGCGCTGATGTAGGATCGCCCTTATAATCTGCTGCAAGTTTATCAATCTCATCAAGAATAAGAACAGGATTATTAGTACCCGCGTGCTGCAATGCGTTGATAATTCTACCCGGCATTGAGCCGATATAAGTCTTTCTGTGACCTCTGATTTCAGCCTCGTCACGAACACCGCCAAGGGCGATTCTCTCACTCTTCCTGCCAATAGCTTTTGCGATTGACTGAGCAATTGAAGTTTTACCGACACCGGGGGGGCCTGCAAGACAGATAATCTGTCCCTTTTGCTTTTCGCTCAAGACGCGGACTGCAAGCTGTTCAATGATTCTTTTTTTAACCCTATCAAGTCCATAGTGAGTTTTATCAAGAGCCTTCTGAACTTTAGGTATAACGATTTTGTCTTTAGATGACTTATTCCACGGCAAATCAAGAACTGTATCAAGATATGTACGAATTACAGCCGCTTCCTGACTGCCATAAGGCATCTTGCTAAGTTTCTTACATTCCTTATAAAGTATGTCCGCAGATTTTTCATCAAGATTTAATTTATCAATTTTATCAGCGTAATTTTCCGCATCATCCGTTGGAGAATCATCTTCTCCGAGTTCTTCCTCAATAGCTCTTTTTTGCTCACGCAGGAAGTAATCACGCTGATTTTCGTCAATTCTCATTTTTGCTTTTTGCGAAATTTCATCTTCCAATTTTAAGACAAAGTTCTCATTAACAAGCACATCAAGAACCGATTCAAGTCTTTGGGATTCAGGAAAAGTTTCAAGAATTGACTGTTTTACCCTATAATCAAGAATAAGATTTGCAGTTATAAAATCAGCAAGTTCACCGGGTCTTTTACAGAGAGCAACTTTAAAAATTATATCTGATGGCATCTTTGGAGAAATTTCAAGATACTTGTCAAATTCATTTTTTACGGTTCTCATAAGAGCGGAATCTCTTGCTGTAAGATATTCAGTTTCTTCCTCATACGGCTTAACTTCTGCAACAAGGCATTTTTCATCAAAAACAGGGTTGATAATTGTGGCTCTGCACTGACCCTCAATAACAATCCTTGTTGTGTTTTCAGGCTGTTTCAAAACCTGAACTACCTTTGCAATAACACCCGTATTGTACACATCAAAAATATCGGGGTCGTTTATTGTTGCATCTTTCTGAGATGTAAGGAAAACAAGCTGATCAGCTTTCATTGCTTTATTTATAGCCGTAATACTTTTTTTTCGTCCAACATCAAAATGAATAAGTGATTTTGGAAAAACTACCAACCCTCTTAACGGAAGAACCGGAAGGGTCAGATTTTTTTGCATATCAAAATCCATTTAAGTTCCTTTCATAAAAGCAAAAAGCTGTATTGTAATTGCAATACAGCTTTAATTCACAATATCAAGACGCTGTGCTGCGCTTCTGACGCTTCTTTGCATCTTTCTGAGTTAATTTTACGGAAGCTGTCGAAGACAACTCCTTTTTGCGAGTGATTTGCGGAGCCGCACCGTTTTTGATAACATCCTCAGTAATGATAATCTTATCAATTGTAGGATCTGACGGAGCTTCAAACATAAGGTCGGTTAAAATACCTTCCATAATGCCGCGAAGTCCTCTTGCACCGGTGTGCTGATCCTGTGCCTGCTGTGCAATGGCTTTGAGCGCCTCTTCTTCAAAGAGAAGCTCAACACCGTCAAGCTCAAAAAGCTTCTTGTACTGCTGAACAATTGAATTCTTCGGTACAGTAAGAATCCTGACAAGTGCGTCTGTATCAAGGCCGCTTAACGCAGTAATTACCGGCAAACGACCGATAAGTTCAGGGATAATTCCGTACTTAACAAGGTCATGTGCGGTAACATCCTTCATCCAATCAGTTGAATCAAGTTCCTGTTTTGACTGAACAAGGGATTCAAAACCGATAACTGAAGAACCCTTACGCTTTTCTACTATCTTTTCAAGACCGTCAAAAGCACCGCCGCAGATAAAGAGAATGTTCTTCGTGTTAATCTGAAGATACTCTTGCTGCGGATGTTTTCTACCACCCTGAGGAGGAACATTTGATACAGTTCCCTCAACAATTTTAAGCAAAGCCTGCTGAACGCCCTCACCGCTTACATCTCGTGTAATTGAGGGGTTCTCGGATTTTCTCGCAATTTTATCAATTTCATCAATGTAAATTATGCCGTGTTCTGCTTTTTCAATATCAAAATCAGCAGCCTGAATGAGTTTTAAGAGAATATTCTCAACATCCTCACCGACATAGCCTGCTTCTGTCAGCGTAGTTGCGTCAGCAATTGCAAAAGGCACATCAAGCGCCCTTGCAAGAGTCTGTGCAAGCAATGTTTTACCAACACCTGTAGGACCGAGGAGCAGTACATTACTCTTTGCAAAATCTACGCTGTCATCATTTGAAAAAGCACGCTTATAGTGATTGTAAACAGCAACGCTCAGGGTAACTTTGGCATGATCCTGTCCGATAACATATTCATCAAGAATAGCCTTGATTTCTTTAGGCTTTAAAAGCTCGTCAACGGACAACTCGGGAGTTTGAGGTTCACCCGGTTTAGAAAGTTTATTCTCATTTTCATGTTCAAGCTCACCTGATTCGCGAAGGATATTCATACAGAGCTCAACACACTGGTCACAAATATAAACACCGTTTCCAGCAATAAGTCTGCCTGCCATCTCCTGCGGTTTTCCGCAGAAAGAGCAATAAATATCTTCGTTATTTTTGTTAGCCATCAGCTTACCTCACCTTTTATCTTTTTTCGATAACCTTATCAATCAAACCGTATTCAAGTGCCTGCTGTGCAGTCATAAAGTTGTCACGATTGGTATCTCTTGCAATAACATCAATCGGCTGACCAGTGTTGTCAGCAAGAATCTGATTGAGTCGTTTTTTCATATCAAGAATATGTCTTGTGTGAATCTCCATATCAGTAGCCTGACCCTGAGCACCGCCTGACGGCTGATGAATCATGATGTCACTGTTAGGAAGTGCAAGACGCTTGCCTTTTGCACCTGCTGCAAGGAGGAATGCACCCATACTTGCTGCCATACCCATACAGATAGTTGAAACATCACACTTGATATAATTCATTGTATCAAAAATAGCAAAGCCGTCTGTTACGCTGCCGCCGGGGCTGTTGATGTAAAGACTGATGTCCTTTGTAGGATCTTTACTTTCAAGGTAAAGCAACTGAGCAACTACAACGCTTGCACTTGCACTGTTTACCTCTTCGTTAAGCATAACAATTCTGTCTTCAAGAAGACGGGAATAGATATCAAAAGAGCGTTCGCCCCTGCTTGACTGTTCGATAACATATGGTACTAATGCCATTTAATCATAACCTTTCTTAAATAGTGATTAACAAATATAATAAAAATATTCAAATTACTTTATAACAGCTTTGTCCTTTACGAGGTTAAGAGCCTTTTCAACCTTAACATCTTCTGTGAGTGATTCAGCAGGAACAGCCTCCTTAACCTTCTCAACTTCCATCTTATAAGCTTCAGCCATCTTGCCGTATTCAGCATCAAGATCAGCTTCTGTAACTTCAATATTTTCTTTTCTTGCAACTGCTTCAAGAGCAAGTCTTAACTTAACTCTCTTTTCAGCCTCTTCTTTATACATATCCTTAAGTGAATTTGCATCCATGCCCATATACTGCATATATGTCTTCATGTCAAGGCCCTGTGAACGGAGGCGCATGTCAAATTCTCTTACCATCTCGTTAGCCTGATTGTCATACATTGCCTCAGGAATTTCACCCTCAAGGAGTTCCATAAGCTTTTCAGCGATCTGATTGTCAACATCCTTATCAGCTTCGTCCTGAAGACGCTTAGCAACTGTTTCTTTGAGTTCAGCCTTGTACTCATCAAGTGTTTCCTTATCAGAAACATCCTTTACGAATTCATCGTCAACCTCAGGAAGTTCCTTAGCCTTGATTTCGTGAAGGTTAATCTTGAATTCAGCATCCTTGCCCTTAAGTTCTTCAGCCTGATAATCCTCAGGGAACTTAACTGTGATTGTGAACTCTTCGCCTGTCTTGTGACCAACGATCTGCTCCTCAAAGCCCGGGATAAAGTTGCCTGAACCAAGCTTAAGGTTATAGTTTTCAGCCTTGCCGCCTTCAAATGCTTCACCGTCAACAAAACCCTCAAAATCGATAACAGCAACATCATCGTTCTGAGCTGCTCTGTCCTCAACTGTTACCATTCTTGAGTTACGGTCACGAACCTTTTCAATTTCTTCGTCAACGAGCTCGTCTGTAACTTCTGTTGACTTCTTTGTAACTTCAATGCCGAGGTAGTTGTTGATTTCCATCTCAGGCTCTACAACAACATTAGCCTTAAATGAGAAGCCCTCTTTGCTTGCTTCAATAGCTTCAAGTGTTTCAACAGAAACAATCTTGATGCCTGCTTCTTTAGCAGCCTCATAAAGAGCGTCAGGATAACAATCCTGCATAGCATCCTCATAGAATACTTCTGAACCGTACATCTTCTCAATTACATGACGTGGAGCTTTACCCTTTCTGAAACCAGGGATATTGATGCTCTTAACCTGCTTTTTATAAACTCTGTTGATAGCGTTACCGAAAGTTTCGCCGTCAACATTAACCTCTAACTCATATGAATTAGCCTGTTCCTTTTTTGTACATTCCTTTAATGCCATTTTAATATTCCTCCAAAGTTTAAATTCAAAATCAAGAAATCATCTTATTATATCACAACAAAATGATTTTGCCAATAGAAAACGCAGAATTTATCTGACTAAAATTGGCATAAATGACAACCTGTCACAAGAAATCAGCTTAAAATCAATACCTTCATATTCACCCTCAACAGCAAACCTCATATTCTTTTTGCCGTGAAGATGTCCGTAGTAACATTTTTTGATGTCATATTTTAAAAGGACATCAAAAATTTCGTTACATTTTGTCGTTCCGTAAACAGGCGGATAGTGTAAAAATACTATTGGTTCTTTGCCTGTTTTAACAGCCGACTGTATTGATGTTTCAAGTCTACCGACTTCTCTGTTAAGGACTTTTATATCATTTTGGGATTCATTTTCAAGAAACCATCCTCTTGTACCGCAAATTGCGTAATCGTCAACGACATAAGAGTTATTAAAAAGGATAGAAATTGAATCAAGTGAATTGTTTTTCAGAAATACATCCATTTTTGTCTTAGTACTCCACCAATAATCGTGGTTACCTTTGAGAAAAATTTTCTTTCCTGGAAGATTTTCTACGAAAGTAAAATCCGTAAGAGTTTCTTCCAGTTTCATTGCCCAGGAAATATCACCCGACACAACAACGGTGTCATTATCTGTGACAACTTTTCTCCAGTTGTTTTCAAGTCTTGAAACATAATCGTTCCAGCCAGCAAAAATATCCATAGGCTTATCTTCGCCGAGTGAAAGATGTAAATCTGCAATAGCAAATAATGCCATTATTCTATACCGAGTGCTCCGAGAACATAATTCTCCATAGCGTTTACTTCTGTAACATCAGAGAAGCGAGCAGTTTTATTTTTAAGGTTTGCAAGAGGAGCAGGAACTTCTGCGCCTGAAACCTTGTGGAGTTCGTCAACCATATCAAATTCTGTTTCAGGAAGTGTTGCGTTTGGCTCAACAGCTTCAAGAACAGCCTTAGAGAACTTATATGGACTTGCAGTTGATGCGATTACAGACGGAGTCTTGTCGCCTGTTTCTCCAACATACTGCTTGTACACATTGATTGCAACAGCTGTATGAGTATCGCAAAGGTACTTATCCTGCTCAAACATTTCGTGAATAGTAGCCTCTGTGTTCTTGTCATCACAGAATCCACCGTAGAACTTGTCGTTGATAACAGCCTTTACATCATCACTTACTTCATACTTGCCCTCAGACTTGAGTGCGTTCATCCAACCCTTTGTAACCTCATCGTTATCGCCTGAAAGTTTGTAAAGAAGTCTTTCAAGGTTACTTGAAACGAGGATATCCATAGACGGAGAAATTGTTGTATAGAAGTTTCTGTTCTTATCATAAACACCTGTCTTGATGAAATCGGTAAGAACATTGTTTGAGTTTGACGCACAAATGAACTTGTTGATTGGAAGTCCCATAAGGCTTGCGTAGTAAGAAGCAAGAATGTTACCGAAGTTACCTGTTGGAACAACAACATTGATTTTGTCGCCGAGTTCAATCTTACCGTCATTTACGAGATCGCAGTAAGCCGAAATATAGTAAACAATCTGCGGAAGAAGTCTGCCCCAGTTAATTGAGTTTGCAGAAGAGAAAAGCATATTGTTTTCTGCAAGTTTTTCTGCAACTGAAGGTGTTGTGAATATTTTCTTAACGCCTGTCTGAGCGTCATCAAAGTTACCTTTGATTGCGCAAACACGAACATTATTACCCTCCTGAGTATTCATCTGATGCTTCTGCATCGGACTTACACCGTCAACAGGATAGAATACTACGATTTTTGTGTTGTCAACATCTTTAAAGCCTTCAAGTGCAGCCTTACCTGTATCACCTGATGTAGCAACAAGGATAACAGCTGTTTTGCCGTCATATTTCTTCTTGAGTGACTTTGTGAGAAGATGTGGGAGAATCTGGAGTGCCATATCCTTAAACGCACATGTCGGACCGTGCCAGAGTTCAAGAATATTCAGGGTTGTTCCGTCAAGATTACAATATGAAATAGGAGCAGGATTTTCACCGCCAAATTTCTGAGCGGTATATGCCTTTTCTACGCAATCGTTAATTTCCTCTTCTGTAAAATCAGAAAGAAAATCAGAGAATACTTTCTTTGCTCTGCCTTTGTAATCTGTCTTCAAAAGTGCCTTGAAGGTATTTTCATCGTATTTAGGAAATTCCTGCGGTACAAAAAGACCGCCGTCCTTTGAAATACCCTGTGCAATGGCCTGTGCCGCAGAAACAACTTCCTTGGCATTTTGTGTGCTGTTGTATAACATTGAAATCTTCCTTTCAAATTGCTTTAAACATCAAGTATTTTACTACATTATTCGCTGATTGTCAAAGTTTTCAAAGAATTTATACGCATTTTCGTAAAAAATCTTTTTTAAAATGCTTTCATTGTAGTTATTTTTGAGAAATAGTTCATAAATTCCGCCTATTGAGTCACTTCCGACAATATCCTTGGGCAAATCACAACCGTCAAAATCCGTGCCGAAGCAAAGAGAATCTTCACATCCGAGTGACAGTATATGCTCACAATGCCTTAAAACATCCTCCATACAGGCTTTGTCGGGATTGTTATTCAGAAATGCACCGTGTAAATTAAGTCCTATAATTCCGCCTCTTTGAATTATAATTTTTATCTGTTCATCTGTAAGATTTCTCGGATTTTGTGTAATCGTTCGGGAATTTGAGTGAGTTGCAATAAACGGTTTATTTGTATGATTAACAACATCGTAAAATAACTCGTCACTTGCGTGTGATACATCCACCACAATTCCGTACTTTTCCATCTCGGCAACTGCAAGTTTTCCGAAATCCGTCAATCCGCATTTATCATTTGATAAGGCACCCGAACCAATTTCATTCTTATCGTTCCAAGTGAGGGTCATTATTCTGACACCGAGTTCTGCAAATCGCTTTACATTTTCAATTTTACCGTTCAATGCTTTTCCGTTTTCTACTGTGAAGAATGCAGAATTTTGAAACTTTGAAAAAACACTGTCAGTAAATTCTCCGATATCGAACAATTTAATTCCAAGTCGATTACATTCGGATTTCAGATAATCAGCCGATTCAAAGAACAATTTTTCTGCATTTTTACTTTCAAGATTGTCAGGCAACCAAATAGCATAGCATTGCAGTTTGTTAAAATTTGAATTATTATTCAGTTTAACTTCATAAGACGGATTATCAAGTTTGGATTTTTGGGTAACTGCTTTATAGAGCGTATCACAATGCAGGTCAATAAAATTCATAATAACCTCCTGTCAGAACGCATCTTCAATATAGTTAATGCCGACAAGTTTAAGATTATCACTGTTTACAAAAACTTCGCATACATCAAACCGACATTCCTTGTCTATATTGTTTTCATAAATATACATATCAGCAGTTTTTGCAATTTTTATCTGTTTTTTTCGATTAACGGCATCAACTGGCTGTGTGAGAGAATTTTCTTTTCTCGTTTTAACCTCAACAAAAGCAATTACTTCTTTATTTTCAGCTATGATATCTATTTCGCCATAAGGCTTTTTATAGTTTCTGGCAATAATTTTGTACTTATGCTTTTTCAAATATTTCACAGCATAATCTTCTCCCTTATCGCCTGTTTGTTTAGTAGTAAAAATCATTTTTTATTATATATTTTCTTTAAAAAACTCGGTCTGTGATATTTGCACGGACCGTATTCAAGAATTGCTTCAATATGAGCCTTAGTTCCGTAGCCTTTATGTTTAGCAAAAAAATACTGTGGAAATTCTTTATCATATTCATACAAAAGTCTGTCCCTTGATACCTTAGCAAGAATTGACGCACAAGCGATTGACATTGACTTTGCATCACCTTTGACAATACATTCACCCTCTATTGTTAAAGGCGGCATTCTGTTGCCGTCAATCATTGCGTAATCTGCCTTTGGTTCAAGGCCCTCAACTGCTCTCTTCATTGCAAGCATAGTTGCATTGAGAATGTTCATTTCTTCAATTTCTTCAACACTTGCAAATGCAATGCTGTATGCCAAAGCCTGTTCTTTTATTACATCAAACAAAGCTTCCCTCTTTTTTTCGGAAAGTTTTTTTGAATCGTTTACACCCTCAATAATCGTATTCTCGGGCAATATAACAGCTGCTGCACATACAGGTCCTGCGAGTGGACCTCTGCCTGCTTCATCAACACCGCAGACATTTAAAAATCCCCTTGCAATATTTTTGTTTTCATATTCAAGCCAATCCATTGTTATCTCCCCTGCGGCATTTCAACGGTAATTCTGCCAAGCTTTGCACTTCTGAATTCGTCAAGCAACATAATTGCAGCTCTTTCGGTATCAATTTCTCCGCCTGAAACAAGCATACCTCTCTTCTTACCAATCATTTTCAAAAGTTCATACGAATCAATATTTTCAATATCCTCGTTTTCTAATTTGAATCTTGATATAAAATCAGCAGGTTTAAGCTCTTTGAGAAAATCAAGAAGTCTTACAGCTAAAAGTTCAATATCAAGAATCTGGTCTTTAACTGCACCTGTGAACGCAAGATGTTCACCAACAACTTTATCGTCAAACTTTGGCCAAAGTACACCCGGAGTGTCGAGCATTTCAAGATTTTTGGCAATTGTGTACCACTGATTACCTCTTGTAACACCGGGTCTGTCCTCGACTTTGGCACGATTCTTCTTCACCATTTTATTGATAAAAGAAGATTTGCCGACATTCGGAATACCAACAATCATAATTCTGATTGTTGGGTTTACCATTCCTTTTTCTTTTAATCTTGCAATTTTCTTGCTCATTACTGTATTAACGGCAGGTGCAAATTTATCAAGACCTCTTCCGCTTTTACAGTCAACAGGAATAGCAACAAGGTTCTGTTTCTTGAAATAATCAATCCACATTTTTGTGGCGGTTTGATTAGCCATATCACATTTATTGAGGAGAATTACTCTCGGCTTGTTTTGAACAAGCTTTGCAATGTCCGGGTTACGACTGCTTACAGGAATTCTGGCGTCAATAATCTCGGCAACAGCATCGACAAGTTTAAGACTTGTCTGAATCTGTCTTTTAGTTTTTGTCATATGACCCGGAAACCATTGAATAGTCTGCATTTCACTCATATATTAAACATCCTTTACTTTTTTATCAATACAAATATGTAAACCTGTCAAACGGATAAACAATAAATTGTGCTTTACCTATAACATCATTAACCGAAACAAGTCCTATACTTTTATCACGGCTGTCAAGAGAAATAATTCTGTTGTCACCCATTACAAAAATATAGCCCTCGGGAATTACATATGGTATCTGCAGCGGATTTGAAGGCTCTCTTGTTATTGACGAAACATATGGTTCATCAATCTGTATTCCGTCAACATACACTGCGTTCTTGCTATAATCAACGACAAGGGTTTGCCCCTCAGTAGCTATTACACGCTTTATAATTCGTTTTTCAATCTGGTTTTCTGCATTTATGGCTACAATATCTCCGCACTTCGGCTTATACATAAAATTAGTCATAAGAATCTTGTCATCACTATGAAGTGTGTCAAGCATAGAATTTCCCACCACATTAGCGTCTCTTATAATAAATGTAAATATAACTGACATAAACGCAAACACAAATATTATAGTTCGTGTGAGGTCAAACATATAGTCGGTGACTTTTTTATCATTTACCTTAAATTTGATTTTTTGTTGTTTGAATTTTTTCGGCATAAAAGCCTCCATAAAAATAAAGCTTATTTCTATTAATTATAAAACAGAAATAAGCTTTTCACAATATCAAAATTCAAATTATCATCAAAATTTGCAATCTTTAATCATCAGTACAAATAGCCAAAGTGATCAAGTGGATAAATAACAAACTGCGCCTTGCCGATTACATCGTCAACATCTATAAGACCGATTTTTGTGCTTCTGCTGTCCATAGAATCTTTTCTGTTATCACCCATAACAAAAATCTTACCTTCAGGAATAACTTCGGGGATTTCGTTATCACCGATATTGTTGCCGTAGGTAGAGCCCTCTATGTACGGTTCGTCAAGTACGACACCGTCAACGATGATACGGTCGTTTTCATAATCGACCTTTACAGTCTGACCAGCAACAGCTATAACACGCTTAATAATCGGACTGCTGTACTCTGCACCGTGAGAAATAACAACAATATCTTTGTCCTTAGGTGTGTAGAAAAAGTTTGTTACAATAACCTTGTCATTTGTGGCAAGTGTATTATTCATTGATCTGCCTTCAACATCAACAAGACGGAACAAAAAGACAAGACAAATTACAACAACCGAAATTGCAAAAAGTATACATTTAACCCAGTCATAAAATCCGGACATTCCGCCCTCTTCTTTTGCAACAAGAAACTGTTTTTCAGAAATTGAAGGTTTCTTGTCAACATACATTTCAGGATTGATGTCAGAAGAATCGTTCACACCCTCAGGCTGCATAACAGCCATATTAGCCTCATTGACATTATTTTTGCTTTTCTTCAACTTTGTCACCTGCTATAAAGAAAAATAGTAAAAAAAGGGACTTGAAAAAGTCCCTTTTGATCTCGTGAATTACTTACGAATCTGCTCTTTAACCTTAGCAGCCTTACCAACTCTGTCACGGAGATAGTAGAGCTTGCTTCTGCGAACCTTACCGTAACGAACAACCTGTACATCTTTAACATTGGGTGAGTGGAGAGGGAATACTCTTTCAACACCAACGCCGTAAGCTACTCTTCTTACAGTAAATGTTTCAGCTACGCCACTGCCTCTTTTAGCAATAACAGTACCCTCAAACATCTGGATTCTTTCTCTTTCGCCTTCACGAATGTTTACTGATACCTTTACAGTATCACCTACGCTGAATTCAGGTGTTGTTTCCTTCACGCTTGATGCAGCAATAGTCTTTAATGCGTCCATTTTTTATCCTCCTTATTTTTCCGACATTCTTACTCAATTGAGCAGCGGACTGTCACATCAAAATGACGGTTAAACCGTTATTTGAACCTCGTCGAGAGTTACGACGGTTTCAAATGCTTTAATATAATACCACATATAGAATGATAATGCAAGTGTTTTTTCAATTTAGTTCAAAAAATTGGAATATATATTTGCAAATCAAATCAATGTGAAGATGTATTTTGAAGTTTTGTAAGATATTTTTTGAAATAATCAGGCAAATCAGATGTAAATTCAATGTATTCATCTGTTTTCGGATGAATAAAGCCTATCTTTCTTGCATGCAGGCACTGACCTTCAAAATCAACCTTTTCATTTTTAACACCGTAAACCTTGTCACCTGATACAGGATGACCTATATAAGCCATATGAACTCTTATCTGATGAGTGCGACCTGTTTCAAGTTTACATTTTATATGTGTGTAACCTTTGTATCTTGTTATTACAGAATAATGCGTAACAGCATTTTTACTGTTCTTTTCTGTAACACACATTTTCTTTCTGTCTTTTGGATTCCTGCCGATTGGAGCGTCAACTGTTCCCTCATCATCTTTAAGATTTCCAAATACAATCGACTCATATTCTCTTGTAAACGAATGTTCCTTAATTTGTTCTGCAAGCGAACGGTGTGCAAAATCGTTTTTGGCAACAATGAGTAGTCCGCTTGTATCCTTGTCAATACGATGAACAATACCCGGTCGAAGTACGCCGTTGATTCCCGAAAGGCTGTCACCACAATGGTAGAGCAGTGCATTTACAAGAGTTCCGTCATAATTACCTGCTGCAGGATGAACAACCATTCCCTTTGGCTTATTGACTACTAGAAGATACTCGTCTTCATAAACTATATCAAGCGGAATATTTTCTGCTTGAGCTTCATACGGTGTTGGGTCAGGAACATTAACTATAACAACATCGCCTTGCGAAAGCTTGTACTTTTTTGAAACAACAGAGTCGTTTACAAGCACAGCTCCGTTCTCAATAAGATTAACAGCGGCAGAGCGTGATAAATCAATATTTGCATCCGAAATAAATTTATCAAGTCTTACACCGCTTGTTTCACAATTAAGTTTAAATTCATTCATTGCTTTTGTTGACCTTTTTTTCGGATTTCATAACATTAGAGAAAAACAGAACATAAACTATAAGAAGTATTGTTCCGACTGTTATGCAGTAATCGGCAAAATTACAAACAGGGGAAAAGAATGAAACGCTGAGATAATCGACAACAAAGCCGTAAAAAACTCTGTCAATAAGATTTCCGATTCCGCCACCGATTATAAGTGCAGCCGAAATATAAAAGAGCTTACCTGTCGGTTTCTTTTTAAACATAATAAATATGATTATTCCGATAAGAATTGCCGTTACAACAACAAAGAACCATCTCATATCAGAAAACATTCCAAAGGCTACTCCTCTGTTTTCAACATATTTTAAATCAAGTAAGCCGTCAATAACCGTTACTGAGCCGACAGACTGCAGATAGGTCAGTACAAAATATTTGATAACCTGATCGGCAACAGCTATAAGTGCACCGATTGTAAGAGCGATTACAGGCATTTTACCCTCCATAAACATAAATCGGTGTGTTTTGTCACACCGATTTATTGTAATAATTTTTTATTTAAGATTCTGAACACAGCGGAAGCAGATTGTCGGATGTTCTACACACTGACCTACTGTCTTACTGATAGCCCAGCAGCGTTCACACTTCTCACCCTCTGCCTTTTCAGGCTTGATTTCGAGCTCTCCACCATTATCAACGATTTCTACCTCTGAAACGATGAATGCGGCACAAAGCTCGGGCTCAGCCTTTTTAAGAAATTCAAGTGTTTCGCCGCCTGCACAAAGTGTTACCTTTGCTTCAAGCGAACCCTTAATTGTCTTATCCTTTATAAGGGATTCGAGTGACTTTTTAACATTATCACGGAGTTCGTGAATTCTGTCCCAGAAAGCCATAAATTTATCATCAACATCAATAGCGATGTTTTCAGGAATCTCATTAAAGATAACATGATCTGCATTCTCATTTGAGGAATGCGGCATGTATTTCCAAATTTCATCTGATGTATACGCAAGGAGCGGAGCAATCATTCTTGTCATTGCGTCAAGGATAACATAGATTACGGTCTGAGCGGCTCTTCTTGAAAGACTGTCAGCCTTTTCTGTATAAAGTCTGTCCTTGAGAACATCAAGATAGAAATTAGACATATCAACAACACAGAAGTTATGAATGCTATGATATACAATATGAAATTCATAATTATCATATGAAGTTCTAACCTTTGTAATAAGGTCATTAAGCTTTGCAAGCGCCCATTTATCAATCGGCAACACCTTGTCAAAGTCAACCATATCAGTATCGGGATTAAAGTCCGAAATGTTACCGAGAATGTATCTTGCGGTATTTCTGATTTTTCTGTATGACTCGGAAATCTGCTTAAGGATATCCTTAGAAATATGAACATCAGTCTGATAGTCAGTTGATGCAACCCAAAGTCTGAGCACATCCGCACCGTACTGCTTAATAACATCCTGTGGGCTGATGCCGTTACCGAGTGACTTACTCATCTTTCTTGATTCATCGTCAAGGATCATACCGTGAGTAAGAACAGCCTTGTAAGGTGCTCTGCCTCTTGTAGCAACAGATGTAAGGAGTGATGACTGGAACCAACCTCTGTACTGGTCGTTACCCTCAAGGTAAAGGTCAGCAGGTGATTCAAGGTTATCACGCTGTTCAAGAACAGCAGCATGTGATGAACCGCTGTCGAACCAAACATCCATAATATCTTTTTCTTTATCAAATTCAGTACAACCGCACTTCTTACACTTTGTACCGGCAGGAAGAATTTCTGCGGCTGTGTGATTGTACCAAGCGTTTGAGCCTTCTTTACCGAATAAGTCTGCAACAGCAAGCATAGCATCCTTATCAATAAGAGCCTCTCCGCAATCCTTACAGAAGAAAATCGGAATCGGAACACCCCATTTTCTCTGACGGGAAATACACCAATCTTTTCTTTCTCTTACCATTGATGTAATTCTGTCCTTGCCCCATGCAGGAATCCACTTAACCGTATTGATAGCGTCAACAGCCTCATCCTTGAAATCATCAACTGAACAGAACCACTGGTCTGTTGCTCTGAAAAGGATAGGAGTTTTACATCTCCAACAATGCGGATACTGATGGACAATTTTCTTTAATGCAAAAAGTGAGCCGTTTTCTTCAAGATAGGCGGCAATCTTCTTATTAGCCTCATCAGTTGTAAGACCTGCGAACTGACCTGCTTCTTCTGTAAGAACACCGTTAGAATCAACAGGACAGATAATCGGAATTTCAGGGTAATTCTGACATACATTGTAGTCGTCAACACCGTGTCCGGGGGCTGTGTGTACACAACCTGTACCGCTTTCAAGAGTTACATGCTCACCAACGATAACAAGGGACTCTCTGTCAAGGAACGGATGTGCTGTTTTTATATACTCAAGCTCACTGCCCTTTACTGTTGCTGCAACTTCAAAGTCAGTAATACCTGCTTCATCAAGAGCGGATTTATAAAGTTCGGATGCCATTACAAGGTATTCATCACCTGTTTTGATTACAGAATATTCAAATCTCGGACCTACGCAAATTGCAACATTTGCAGGAAGTGTCCAAGTAGTAGTTGTCCAGATTACAAACTTAACCTTTGAGGGGTCAATTCCCATATTTGAGAATACGCCTTTATCATCGGTTACATTAAACTTCACATAGATTGAATGGCAAGGATCTTCTGCATACTCAATTTCAGCTTCTGCAAGAGCAGTCTTACATTCAGGACACCAATAAACGGGCTTCAAGCCCTTGTAGATATAGCCCTTTGTAGCCATTTCAGCGAATACTCTGATTTGCTCTGCCTCAAACTCATGGTTAAGAGTGATGTACGGCTTATCCCATTCACCGATTACGCCAAGTCTTTTAAACTGTGTACGCTGATCGTTAATGTAGCCTTTTACGAACTCTTCGCACATCTTACGAAGTTCAACAACAGAAATTTCGGCAGAATTACCGATACCGGCTTTCTTTCTTGCTTTAAGCTCTGTTGGAAGGCCGTGTGTATCCCAACCCGGAACATACGGAGCTTTAAAGCCTGCCATATTCTTATATCTTACGATAAAGTCTTTAAGAATCTTATTGAGTGCATGACCGAGGTGAATATCACCGTTTGCATAAGGAGGGCCGTCATGAAGAATGAACAGAGGCTTGCCCTCATTTACTTTCATAAGATTTTCATAAACCTTTTCATCTTCCCAATTTTGAAGTGTAACAGGTTCACTTTTCGGAAGACCTGCTCTCATGGGGAAGTCTGTCTTTGGAAGATTAAGTGTTGAATTATAATCTTGGGACATTTTTTATTCTCTCCAATATCTAAAATCTAAATTAAAATCAGTCTGCAGCTACATCGTAGTTGTCACCAAACTTGAGGTGGCTGAACTTGCTCTGTCTTTTTGCAGGAGCAGGAACATATTCTTCAGGTTCTTCAACAGGTTCTGCTTTCATCTCTGAAGGAACTGCAATTTTTACATCTTCTTCAACCTGAGGCTGATCAGGAGCTGTCATATCCTCAGTAGGATACTTTTCGTCAAGTTCAGCTTTTGATGATTCAACATCAGAAGTTGACGGAAGATCATCAATTGATTTGATATGCTTACTGTAAAGTGAAATAAGTTCATTTCTGAGATTAGCAGCATCTGACTGGAGCTGTAAGTAATGCTCTTTCTCGGCAGCTGTCATATTATTGGCGTCAACAAGAAGTGCCTGAGCCTTTGTTTCAGCGTCACGAACAATCTTTGCAGCCTTTTCCTTTGCCTCTCTGATGCAAGCATCAGCAACTTTCTGTGAAGCAAGCAAAGCATTTCTTACAGTTTCCTCATCTGCTCTGTACTGTTCAACTCTTGTAGCAAGAACATCAATCTTGTGAACAAGATTAGTTTTTTCTTTCTTTAACTGTTCAAATGAAACAATTACTTCATCAATAAATGAGTCAACATCTTCAGCTCTGTAACCAGCGTTGAGAGTGGCTTTTCTGAAGCTTATATTTTTAATTTCATCAATTGTAAGCATTTATCTACACTCCTTATTTATAATGAATAACCGAAATTCTTATTCGACCTTTTCCTGTAGTACCGAGAATACTTTTTAAAACAAATTTGCCTTTTCCTCTAATTGTAAAAACATCATTTTCTTTAAGATTAAGGCTGACATTTTTAGTTTCTTCAAAATTGACGCACGCGCTGTCCGACATAATAACAGTTCTTGTCTTTTCTCGTGACAGTTTGCATACAGCGGCAACGATATTATCAAGCCTTAAAGAAGAAACAATGTATGTTTTTTCTTCAAATCCTCTTCCCTGCGGTAGTTTTGACAAATCGGCATCTGCAACTTTAACACCGATTCTGCCTACTTTTGAAATCTGCGACTTGACATAATCGGACAACTCTGTTTTAACAAACACGACAGCCCGTCCGTCCTCAACAAGAATATCACCCACTGTTTCTCTTTCAATGCCCAGTGACATCAGAGAACCAAGAAAATCGCGATGAGTGAGTTTATCGCATTTTCTAAAAGAAAATTCAATAGCAGATATTGGAAAAGAACTTTCACTCGGCTCATCAAAGAATAAACCGAGCATTTTTCTTTCCGAATCGCCATAACCACCAAAGAAAAGGTAATTATCAAAATAAGCTTTTTTGAGTTCAGAAAGAAGCAAAGCCTGTTTTCTTTCACTCATAAAAGGCATAAAATACGGTTTTTGCCTTGTCAGGCAAAGGTCAATACCATCATTTAGCTGAGCTATCAGCTGTTTATCATCATCCGAAGTAAACACCGTTGTTCTCAAGCTCATCGAGTAAATCATCACCTGTCAGGTCAACATTGCTCGGAATAATGATGTATGTGTTAGTAGCAACACGCTTGATTTTGCCACGGTTAGCATATGCAACACCGCTAAGAAAATCAAGAATTCTTCTTGCCATATCTTTATTTGTATCTTCAAGGTTAAGTACAACTGTGTGAGCCTTCATAAGTTCATCAGCGATTGTACGGGTTTCTTCGCCGAAACGCTCAGGTTTGAACAAACCTACCTGAAGGTTGGTAGTAGCATTGATATTAACAACCTTGTTTCCGCCACCGAGATCTCTTTCCTTTTTAGTATTTCTTACAGGTTCTTCTTTGTAGTCCTCTTCTGCGCCTTCATCAGCATAGCCGTACTCATCGTACTCATACTCATCATCGGGAGCGTCCCACATGCGTTTAAACTTATCTACAAAACCAGCCATTATATAGTCCTCCTAAAATTATGTATAATTCCTTGCACCGAATAACGCCGAACCAATTCTAACCATATTTGCGCCTGCAAGTATAGCCTCGTAGTAATCGGCAGACATACCCATTGAAAGAATATTCATACTTATATTATCTAATTTTTTTTGCGAGATGTCAATAAATATATTATGCATTTTATTAAAAAATTCAGAAATTTTCTGTGAAGATTCACAAATTGGAGGGATTGCCATAAGACCTTTTACTGAAATACCGTCCAATTCGGCAATTTGGCAAAGTAATTCTTCAAGCTGTTCAGGCATTACACCCGACTTATTCTCTTCTCTGCCAATGTTGACTTCAACAAGAACATCACATTTTTTATTGATTTTAAGAGCCTGCTTAGAAATCTCGTTAGCAAGCTTAACTGAATCAACAGACTGAATAAGGTCAACTTTATCAATAATCTGTCTGACCTTATTTGTCTGCAAATGACCGATAAACTGAAGCGAAGAATTGTCAAGGTCATACTTATCGTATTTTGATAAAAGCTCCTGAACTTTGTTTTCTCCTATGTGGTCAAGTCCGAGTGATATTGCGTGATTGATAACCTCGGGTTCAACCATTTTTGTTGCGGCAAGAAATGTAATATCTTCACGCTTTCTTCCGGATTTTTCAGCCGCCTCGGCAATCCTTTCATCAATATATTTGTAATTATACTCAACATCAGTTAATGACTTTTCCGTCATATAAATCATCTCCCTCAAGAATTACCTGATCATACAATTCAACCGTTGTACCGTTGACAAGTTCTTTGTTGTTCGAATCCGGATCGCAAATAACATAATCATCATCGGCATACAGAATTGAAATCTGCTTAAATCTTACTTCACTTCCATGAAGAACATAAACACCCTGAACTTTAACCTGTTCGGTATGTTTATTGTCTTTTTCGTCGTAAGTTGTCTTTGTTACATAGTCATCATGAATAGCCTTTTTGCTGACTCTAAGTCCGGTATATGTACCAAGACCAATTTCGATGGGTTCCTGTCTTGCCTGTGCAAGGTCGGAATTCATATAGTCACATTCAAGAATAAGAAGTGCATCGCTATCCTTTGATTCCTGATATATCCTTTTGATAGTAGCGGGAATGCTTTCTGATGACGCATCAGAAAATAATACAGTTGCAGAACCGTCCCAAAGAGAAAGTCTTGTTGCCTCATCAGCAGTGACCTTGCACGCTACATACCATTTTAGCCCACTGACAACTTTTCCTGCAACATTGTCTGACACCTTATTTTGCTTAACACTTTCAAGGTCAGAAAGTGTCAGGCGATCAAGATTATTGTAATCAAGAACATTTTCATAACCGTCGCAATGTGAGAGAAAATATCCTGCTTTCTCTGTTGTTATTGCACCGGTTGACTTTCCTGTCTTGCTTTCCAAAGTTGTTATTTCACTCTGGAGTTCAGATATTCTATCATTAAAATTAGTTATTTTTCCTGTATATATTTGTCGCTGATTTATTGAATAAAGCAAATCATTTGTAACATCATCAATATCAGACAAATTGCCGTCATTGACACTTTTAAGTTGTGAAATAATGTTGTTATTTATATTATTGTTTATGGTGTCAATACCGATGTTTCCCGCAGTACTCGTTTTCTGCAATGTCTGCAAATCTGTGAGCTGTTCTTGCAATGCACTGATTTTTGACTGCGATGCCGCATCATCATCACTTGCATATGACTTTGCAATTTCACCGCCTGCTTTTACTTCATCACCGTCATGTACAGTGTAGGAAAGTACTCCGGAAGTATTGTTTTGAATTATATTCTCATCCCTAATAATAAAACCATTTGAATATATTTTATCAGACACGGTTGTCTGAACAGCGTTTTCAGTCGGATACATTTTAAAGTTTGTGCTTATCAGTAAGTATGCAGCATAAACTACCGCAAGTACCGACAATGCAATCATCAAAATGCGTCTGAAAAGCAATTTATCCATAAAGTCAGCCTCTTTCAATTATAGCCTTTGCTTGGCTATATATTTCTTCAAATGAATTATATTCATCAATATAAATCCAATTTATCTCTGTATCCCGCTTAAACCATGTAATCTGTCTTTTGGCATATCTGCGAGTTTCCATTTTCAATTTTTCAACACAATCATTTAAGTTTTTATTTTCTTTAAAATAAGGAATAAGTTCCTTATATCCTATCGCTTTTACAGAGGTATAGCTCAATTCGGAATTGATAACTCTTTGAGTTTCCTCAAGCAATCCCTCTTCAAGCATAATATCAACACGCCTGTTAATTCTGTCATAAAGAACTTGTCTGTCACGACAATTGAGTCCAATTTTCACCGCAGAATATGGTGACGGAACATTATGCGATTCTTTAATTTGCTCTGTGATTGTTTTGCCTGTTGTTTTATAAAATTCAATAGCACGGATTATTCTTTTTATGTTTTTTCCATCACGGAGTCTTTCTGCGGATTCAGGATCAAATTTAGAAAGCATATCAAGTAGCTTGTCTGCTCCCTCTTCTTCCCCGATTTTACGAAGCCTTGAGCAATACTCTTCATCTCGCTTATCATCGCTGAAAGAAATATTGTTCAAAAGAGAATCAACATAAAGTCCTGTGCCTCCTACAATAAACGGAAGCATTCCTCTTGAGTGAATATCGGCGATGCACTTCGACGCGTCGTTTACATACGAAGCAACAGAATATGTTTTGTCAGGCGGAAGAAAGCCCATCATATGATGAGGAACTCCGTCCATTTCAGCCTTTGTCGGTTTGGCTGTGGCAATCTGCATACCGCTGTAAATTTGCATTGAGTCGGCAGAAACTATTTCACCGTTAAAATGCTTTGCAAGTTCAACCGAAAGCTTTGTCTTGCCTGACGCGGTAGGTCCGACAATTGAAACAACCTTAATTGAATTTTCCAAAAAATCACACCCTGCCAAACTGTTTTTCAATTTCACCTTTTGTCAGCACAATGCAAATCGGTCTTCCGTGAGGGCAATACTTTATTTCGGGATGTTCCTCAAGATGTTTTACAATTCCGATAAGCTCCTCGGGAGTGCTTTTGTTTCCTGCTTTAATAGCGGAACGGCACGCAACATTGCAGTAAAACCACTCCATTTTTTCAGTAAAAATATCATTTTTTCCCTGAGCTATATAATCTGCCATCTCAGTGATACAATCACTGATTTCAGCGGCAGGAATATACTGCGGCGAGCATCTGACAATAACTGTACTGTTGCCGAAATCTTCAACTTCAAAGCCACAGTCAGCAAACATATTAAGATTATTTATTGCTGCATCGTATTCGGCTTTACCGAGGCTGACAGTAACAGGAGCAAGCAAAATCTGTTTATTATCAGCTGCTCGTTCTGACTTAAGTTTCTCATAAATTATTCTTTCATGTGCTGCATGCTTATCTATTAAAAGAAGTTCTTTATTATTTTTTTCCGCAATAATATATGTACTAAATGCCTCTCCGATATATCTTATGCTTGTCTGGTTGTTATTAACAAGAACAGGCTCTTTAGATTTTTCAATAGATTCTTCCGAAACGATTACATTAACTTCTTTAGCGTTTTCGGTTGAAATTTTTTCAGTGATCTTTTCCGTATCAGCCTTTTTCTGTTCATCTGAAACAAGCGGAATCGTTTGAGGATTTTCAGACTTGACGGTTGGTTTTAGTTTTTCTTCCTCTTTAGCCTTATTTATTGCCTGCTTGCTGAAAATTTTAAACGGATCTGTTACATCCGCAACCTTAATATCGTCAATTGATTCAGGTATAGGTGTTATCGGCTTATTTTCACCGGTTTTAACATCATTGAATGCAACATCCGAAAAAGGATTAAAATCATCGGATTTTTCTGGAATAATAGTAGGTTTTACAACTTCTGTCTTTGAGGTATCCGATATAGGCTGAAGAAACTGTTTTTGCTTTTGAACAGTAGAAGCCGTAGAAGTTTGAGCCATAGGTTTATTGAGAATTGCAGGTGCATTATTAAACGGATTAAACTTGTTCTGCACTTCATTGAAAGCGGTTTCCTTTTTAAACGATGCTTTCTTTCTGCTGTCATACTTCATAAGAGAAGATTTTACAGCGTGATATATTGCATCAAAAACAGGTCTTTCGTTTATAAATCTGACCTCAAGCTTTGACGGATGCACATTGACATCAATAATTTCACAAGGAAGGTTGATATTAAGAACACACGACGGAAATTTTCCAACCATAATCGAACCCTTGAACGCTTCTTCAAGAGCAACCATAGCAGTTCTGGTTTTAATGTATCTTCCGTTTATGAAGAAATTCTGCATATTGCGGTTTGGTCTTGAATGTTCCGGTTTTGAGATATATCCGTACACCTTTATTGCATCAAGCTGATATTCAACAGGAATAAGTCCTTTTGCAAAATCTTTGCCGAAAACCGAATATATCGCAGAAATAAGTTTTCCGTCACCGAATGTGCGAAGAACTTGTTTACCGTCTTTAATGTAGGTAAAAGCAATTTCAGGATGTGATAACGCAGTTTTGTCGATTATATTTGAAACCGCATTGCCCTCCGAAACATCTTTTTTCAAAAACTTTGCACGGGCAGGAATGTTGTAGAACAAATCTCTGATTACAAATGTTGTGCCTACAGGGCAACCCGCATCATCAAAGCTCTGTTCTTCGCCGCCGTCAATTTCGTATGAAGTTCCGATTTCTTCATTTACATTCCTTGTAATAAGCTGTAATCGTGACACCGCACAAATTGATGCAAGAGCCTCTCCTCTGAATCCGAGCGTAGAAATACTGTCAAGATCGGATTCAACCTTAACTTTACTGGTTGCGTGTCTTAAAAACGCAACTTTAATATCGTCACGGTAAATACCGCAACCGTCATCGGCAACACGCATGAATGTTGTACCGCCGTTTTTTATCTCAACTGTAATATGCTTTGCACCTGCGTCAATTGAGTTTTCAACAAGTTCCTTGATAACCGATGCCGGTCTTTCAACAACCTCGCCTGCCGCAATAAGCTCTGCGACATGCTTGTCAAGCACATTGATTACACCCATTTGTGTCACCTCCTAACATTAAATCATACTCTTAAGTTCATAAAGCAAGTTCATTGCTTCGATTGGAGTAAGAGTATTTATATCTGTATTTTTCAGCCTTTCAACCACAGGGCTTTCAGCCGCACCTATAAGTGAAAGCTGCATATTGTCTGAATTATCCTGCTTTTGAATATTGGTATTCTCATTTTTATGCTTTCCGTGTTCAAGGTCTTTCAAAATTTCTTTTGCCCTTGAAATTACGGATTGTGGAATACCGGCGAGTTTTGCAACTTCAATACCGTAGCTGTCATCTGCTCCGCCGGGAACAATCCTTCGCAGGAAAGTAATGTCATCGCCGCGCTTTTTAACGGCGATATTATAATTCTTTACGCCGTCAAGAAGTTGTTCCATTACGGTAAGTTCGTGGTAATGAGTTGCAAAAAGTGTTTTTGCACCGAGTTTTTTCTTATCGGCACAAAATTCAAGAACTGCCCTTGCAATACTCATACCGTCAAAGGTTGAAGTACCTCTGCCGATTTCATCAAGAATGAGCAGACTTTTTGAAGTTGCATTTTTTATAATATTGGCAACCTCACTCATTTCAACCATAAAGGTTGACTGTCCCGATGCAAGGTCATCTGATGCACCTACTCGAGTAAAAATACTGTCAACAATTCCGATTTCAGCGGAAGATGCAGGCACAAAACTGCCTATCTGAGACATAAGCACGATAATGGCTATTTGGCGCATATATGTCGATTTACCCGCCATATTCGGGCCTGTGATTATTGCTACCCTGTCATTAGCAGAATCAAGACTGACATCATTCGGAACAAAAGGAGCATCTTTCAAAAGTGCTTCAACAACGGGATGTCTTGAATCTTTAATTCTGATAGCAGTCGAAAGATTTACATCAGGTCTTATGTATCTGTTGTCAGCCGCAACATTTGCAAGTGATGTTATAACATCAAGATTTGCAATTGCTTTTGCGGTTTTCTGAATTCTTTCGAGGTTATGGGAAACAGTTTTTCTTATATCGTCAAAAAGATTGTATTCAAGTGCAACCGATCTATCTTTTGCACCAAGAATTCTGCCCTCAACATCTTTAAGATCCTGAGTAATATATCTCTCGCAATTGGTAAGAGTCTGTTTTCTTATGTATGTTTCAGGCACCATAGATTTATACGAGTTTGAAACCTCTATATAATATCCGAATACCCTGTTATAGCCGACTTTAAGCTTAGGGATTCCTGTAGCTTCACGCTGTTCGGCTTCAATTCTGGCAAGAATTCCTTTTGAGTTGTTCATATCGCCCGTTACCGAATCAAGCTCTTCGTTATAACCTCTTTTAATCATTCCGCCCTCACGGACAGTAAATGGAGGCTCCTCAACGATTGCAGAATCAATAAGAGCGTGAATATCCTCAAGTTTATCAATACTTTTGTAAATATATTTTAAATAAACCGACTTGCAATCAACAAGCAAATCAGAAATCTGCGGAAGATTCTGAATTGCTCCGCAGAGTGAACGCAAATCTCTTGCATTTGCAGAGCCGTAAACAATTCTTGTCATAAGTCTTTCAATATCAAATATGCCCGAAAGAGCGTCCGTAATATCCATACGGAGCATATTATCGTTTACAAGCTCTTCAACCGCACTTTGACGGTTATTGATTGAAGTTATGTTAAGTAAAGGATGTTCAAGCCATGAACGCATAAGGCGTTTGCCCATTGCAGTTTTGGTCTTATCAAGCACCCACAAAAGTGAACCCTTTTTATCCTTTGTCAGCATTGTTTGTGTAAGCTCAAGATTACGCTGTGTGTTGTAATCAAGGCTCATATATTGATTTTCTTTGTAGAACTCGATGTGATTTATTCTTTCAAGTCCCGTTTTCTGAGTATCACGAAGATATGAAAGCAACGCACCCAAAACGCTTACAACAACAGGCTTGTCCGATACAGTTTTGTATTCATCCGCAAACTGAGATTTTACAACATCAGTACATACCGACTCGTCAAATTTTTCATCTTCGAGCATTTCAACTCCTGCCGAAAGTTTCGCTTTAATGAACTTCGGCAGTTCTTTCAGCTTTACAATGTCACCGCCAATGAGAATTTCGCGGGGATTATAGCTTGTAAGCTGATTGGTAAGAACATTATAGCTGTCATTACCTCTGATTTCTGTAGCGTATAATTCTCCTGTGGAAATATCACAAAAACAAAGTCCTATAGTTTTATTTTTAGAATACATACAGCAAATGTAGTTGTTTTTGCTTTCATCAAGCATACTTGACTCCATTACCGTACCTGGAGTTATTACTCGAATAATATCACGCTTTACAAGACCTTTTGCCTTTGCGGGGTCTTCGGTCTGCTCACAAATTGCAACCTTATAACCCTTTGCAACAAGTCTTGCAATGTAACCCTCACAGCTGTGAAACGGAACTCCGCACATGGGAGCACGCTCGGCCTGTCCGCAGTCCCTTCCTGTAAGAGTAAGTTCAAGTTCCTTTGATGCAAGCTTTGCATCATCGTAAAACATTTCGTAGAAATCTCCAAGTCGAAAGAACAAAATGCTGTCTTTGTTTTCTTCTTTAATTTTGAAATACTGTTGCATCATTGGAGATAACTCCGCCATTTGTTTCACTTCCTTAACTAAATTTAAAACTGTTTATCAGCCACAACCGCCACATGTAGCACAACTGCCTGAACATGATGACTGGCTGTAATCTGCTGTTTCAGGGTCAGCACCCTCAGCAGACTGCTGAACAATTGCGAGAACTCTGTTTGCAACAACATCAAAGGCTGCCTTTGCATCATTGTAAGCAATCATATTCTCGTTTGACATAATCTGAGAATATGCCTCTCTCATCTCTGTATTAAGCTTTGAAAGCTTTTCCTGATCTCTCTCTTTTTTAGATGCCTCATTGTTGATTGACATTCTTTTAAGATTAAATTCACCGATAAGACGCTGAAGTTCCATATCTGCATCTGCATTCTTCTGAGCGTCCTGTAATTTTTTATATGATTCTTCTTCCTGAATGAGTTTTCCAAGTTCCCTTGCCTTCTCAATGATATCCATAGTTTTAACCTCCGATTATTTTACAAGCTCGCCCTTTAATATCCAGTTGCGAGCCTTTGTTATTTTTACATTTTGGAATGTTCCGATACAGTCCTTTGATCCTTCAAGCTCAACAATTATGTTGCCGCTTGTACGGCCGCACAATCCACCGTTCTTATCGTTTTCACTTTCAATAAGCACCTTTTCGGTTTTGCCGACCATTGAAGAACAACGCTTTGCCGCAATTTCTTCCTGAACATCAAGAAGTTCACGGAACCACTTTGACTTCTCCTCAGCAGGAATCGGATCATCCATTTTAGCGGCAGGAGTACCGACTCTCGGTGAGAAAATAAAAGTAAACAGCGATGTAAACTCAACCTCACGGATGAGGGATAAAGTTTCTTTGAAATCTTCATATGTTTCACCGGGGAAACCTACAATTATGTCGCTTGTAAGTGAAAGACCGTCAATTTTTTCTTTTGCATAATTGATTATTTCAAGATACTTTTTGCGGTCATAGTGACGGTTCATAGCTTTAAGCACTCTGTCAGAACCGCACTGGAATGGAAGATGAAGATGCTTGCTGATATGAGTGCCGGCTGCAATTGTATCAATAAGTTCCTTTGAACAATCTTTCGGGTGTGATGTCATAAAGCGAAGCCAGTAATCGCCGTCAATTGAATCAACCTCACGCAAAAGCTGAGAAAAGTTTACATTCTCGGAAAGACCTTTTCCGTAAGAGTTTACATTCTGACCGAGAAGGGTAATGTCTTTATAACCCGACTCAATCATATTTTTAGCCTCGGAAACGATAATATTCCTTTCACGGCTGCGTTCTCTGCCTCTTACATAAGGCACAACGCAATATGTACAGAAGTTGTTGCAGCCGTACATAATTGGTAACCAACCCTTAAAAGTGCCGTCACGCTTAACAGGAAATCCCTCATAAAGTTGATTATCGTCATTACCTCTTTCAAACACTCTTTTGCCGTCAAGAAGAGCGTTATACATAAGCTCAGGAAAATGGTGCAATGAATGAGTACCGAACACAAGTCCCACAAAAGGAAAGCTCTTGTAAATTCTGTTTGCAATATGCTCCTGCTCCATCATACAACCGCACAAAGCAATGAGAATCTGGGGATGCTTACGCTTGAGATTTTTTAACGCTCCGACATTGCCGAACACTCTGTCCTCGGCATGTTCTCTTACGGCACAGGTATTAAAAAGTATGAAATCCGCATTATCCGGTTCATCTGCAAACTCAAACCCCGACTGTTCAAGCATACCCTTAATTTTTTCACTATCAGCCACATTCTGCTGGCAGCCGTATGTTCTGATATACGCAACAGGTCTTTTCCCTCTTTTGCGGATATCCATAATTTCAGCTATTAAATTCATATACTCCGATTGCTTTTCGGAAATTTTCTGACTATCAGGCAAAGAAATGCCTCCTAACCCATTGTATTAACTGTTAGATTATAACACAAGATATACGGTTTTTCAATGTTTTTCACAGGTTTTTCAAAATTTACTTCTTATAAGTCTGAAACAGAGAACCGTATCCGGACGGTATATTACCCACTATTACGGATTGTGCAATTTCAAAATCGGTAGTAAATGTTATTTTGCCTGAATAATCAAGCGAGGTTGTCATTATTTTTGAGGTGAGCAAAAGCTTTATATGGTGGATTGTCTGATTTATTCCCGCTTGTTCAAATGTACTTATAACTTCCGAGGAAAAGCTTCCTGTAAGGTTAAAATTCACGGGAATGCAGGGTCCGACATTTGAGAGTATTGTAATATTCGTAAATGCACCGAGAGGTATTTCAATTTCATTGTCATATACCTTAGCTATTTCCTTCTGAACAGCTTTCGTGATGTCGGCTTTAATTCTGTTGATTTTAAATGAATCCGTTTCAATGGACTGCACATTTCCGTTTTTATCACAGTTAATCTTTGCAATATCGCTGTAAGAATAATTAAGCTTATCAAGTGTATTATTTACTGCATCGCAAACGGAATTTACAGACAATATTTCAGCCTGAATTCTTATGTACTCCGGTCTGAAATCTGACAAATGTACTTCGCAGAAAACAGTAACACCGATAATCAGTAAAACCACAGTAAGAAGTATTTTCTTTAAAAGAACAAATTTTCTTTTGCACCTTTTTCTGTACAACATAAAAACACCCCTCATATATATACTATACGAAGGGTGTTTGTTTTGTTAATTATTCTTCTGTGTCCGAACAACCGCCGCATGACGCACAATCGACATCACAGTCGTCGTCTTCCTCATCACTGAAGAGATTTGAAAAATCAAACTCGAGGTTTTCACCGCAGTTTGGACATTCGATTTCGCCTTCAAGAAGGACATCTTCGGAAACATTAAGCTTCTGACCGCATGAATCACAAGTTACCTCATAAAAAGGATTCTCTTCATCATCAAAATCATAGTCGTCATCTTCATCGTCATAATCTTCAATGTCATAGTCCTCGTCATCGTAAACATCAGACTCAACATCTGCAAGATCCTGATCAATTTCGTCAACCTGAGCGCTTAACTCATCGTAAAGCTCCTCCATATCGGATACTTCAAAAGCCATATCATCAAGAAGATCAACGATTGCGTTAATAACCTTTACTTCAGGCTTAGACTCATCAAGCTCAAGACCGTCGCAAAGACCGCGAATGTAAGAAATTTTTTCAGTAAGATTCATAACAGATTCTCCTGCAGAGATTAAGCTCTGCCCATATATTCGCCTGTTCTTGTGTCAATCTGAATAACCTCGCCCTCGTCAATGAAGAGGGGAACCTTAATTTCAGCACCTGTTTCAAGAGTTGCAGGCTTTGTAGCGTTGGTTGCTGTATCACCCTTAAAGCCGGGATCTGTCTTTGTAACCTTAAGTTCAACAAAGTTCGGAGGCTCAATACCGAATACATTGCCCTTGTAAGAAAGAACCTTGCACACCATATTTTCCTTAACAAACTTAAAGCTGTCGCCAAGAACGCTCTTGTTAATCGGGATCTGCTCCCATGTTTCTGTATCCATGAAGTAGTAAAGATCGCCGTCTGAATAGCTGTATTCCATATCCTTTCTGTCAATGAAAGCTGTGGGATACTTATCGTTCGGGTTGAAAGTTTTTTCAACTACTGCGCCTGTAATAACATTTCTGATTTTAGTTCTTACAAATGCAGCACCCTTACCTGGCTTTACATGCTGGAATTCAATGATTGATACAACCTGACCGTCCATTTCAAATGTAACGCCGTTTCTGAAATCACCTGCTGATATCATTAGTAATACCTCCTAATTATCTTTCATACGGAAATACGGTAATGTATGCCGTAATATAACAATTTACATTATACATAACAATGACAAAAAATGCAAGACTTTTATTACACAATAATGAGTTCTTTGGGGAGTGAAACAAAGTTTTTATAACCTGTATCAGTCACGCAAAGCATATCTTCAATGCGAACACCGAATTTACCCGGCAGATATATTCCCGGTTCATCGGTAATTATCATACCTTTTTTCAGTACGGTTTCACTTTTTGGAGATACAACGGGAGATTCGTGGATATCAAGACCCACACCGTGACCGGTTGCATGACCGAAATATTTTCCGTAACCGTTTTCCGAGATTATATCTCTTGCAATTTTATCGACATCAGAACATTTTGCTCCTGGTTTTACGCTGTCAAGTACAGCAAGCTGAGCTTTTAATACAATGTCGTAAACCTTTTTCATTTCTTCATCAGCCGACTTGATTGCTACCGTACGCGTAGTATCGCTGTGATAACCCTCAAAAATTGAGCCGATATCAAAAGTAAAGAAATCTCCCTCACTGACAATATCATCTGACGGAACTCCATGAGGCAGTGAAGTCTTTTTGCCTGTAATCGTAATAAGGTCAAATGAAACGCCTTCACCGCCGTTGAGCTTTATAAGGTGTTCAAGCTCAAGTGCAATTCTGCGTTCACTGACACCTGGCTTAAGGTAATTAAGCACTTCAAGATATGACTTTTCGGTTATCTCCTGAGCTTTGGCCATTTTTTTAATTTCTGATTCATCCTTGATACATCTGATTTCTTCGATCTTATGATCAAGACTGCCGTCACAAACGCACTCAATATTATTTTCCGAAAAAGCTTTTTTAAAACGGCTGTATTTTTCAACCGTAATATTTGAAGCCTCAAAAAGCACCTTCACAACAGAATTGTTCTTTAATTCGCTTATAAGGTCTTTAAACAACTTAGTAAAGCAGACAACCCTGCATCCGCTTGATTTTTTTAAAGCAGCCTCATAGTATCGAAAATCAACGAAAAGAACCGTTTCATTTTCAGTTACAAGCAAATAGCCTTCGCTGTGAAAGAATCCGCAAAAATAGCCGATATTTTTTTCATTAGTAATCAGAAGAGCCTGATTGTTACTGTCAATAACCGTCTTTAAATTTTCAAGTCTTTGCTCAAATAAAGAGTTTTGCATCACATCAAGTCCTTTAATGCATTGATAGCAAGGAAGTAGCTGTTCTTGCCAAAGCCTGCAATCTGACCTACACAAACAGGCGCAATTACAGATGTATGTCTGAACTCTTCTCTTGCGTGAATATTAGACATATGAACCTCTACGAAAGGAATCTTCACGCAAGCAATGGCATCTCTTAAAGCATAGCTGTAATGTGTGAGCGCACCTGCGTTAATTACAACACCGTCAAAGCTGCCCTTTGCCGAATGAATTTTATCAATAAGATCTCCTTCGTGATTTGACTGAAAAACTTCGGCAGAAAAGCCGTTGCTTTCAGCATATGAAATAATCTGCTTTTCAATATCGGAGGCAGTTTCTTCACCGTATATTCCCTTTTCACGGACGCCTACCATATTGAGGTTAGGTCCGAGTATAATAAGAATCTTTTTCATAGTGTCACCTTTTTTCAAAGAAATATGAAGATAAAACAAAAAGCGGACAGAATGCTCTGTCCGCCTGTTTGATTACCTGTATTTGCGTTTGCGAGCTGCTTCGGATTTTTTCTTACGCTTTACAGAGGGCTTTTCATAAGCTTCTCTTTTGCGAACCTCAGCAATAACGCCAGCTCTGGCACACTGCTTCTTGAATCTTCTTAAAGCACTTTCAAGAGATTCATTCTCTTTAAGTCTAATCTCTGCCATCTATCTTCCCTCCCATCTGCCACCAGGCATGGGTAATTTGCATATAATTGCAAATGTTATTATACATTATCACTCGAATAATGTCAATAGCATTGTAGAAATTTAGGTTAAATTTATTTTAAGAGTTGAATTATGGCTTAACAACAAGATTTACAAGTTTTTTAGGAACAACAATCTCCTTAATAATATTCATTCCGTCAATTGCTTTCCTAACATTCTCGTCATTTTTGGCAAGCTCAAGAACTGTATCCTTGTCAGCGTCAACAGGGATATTAAGCTTAGTCTTAATTTTGCCGTTTACCTGAACGACGATTTCCACGCTTTCATCAACACATTTTGACTCATCATATTCAGGCCACTCGGCTTCGGCAAGAATACCGTTATCAAGCTTACAAGCCTCGTAAACTTCTTCCGTAACATGAGGAGCAAACGGATTAAGGAGAATTGAGAAAATTCTGAGTTCTTCCTTATTGATTGACTTTACATTTGAAATATCGTTGATTAAAGCCATAAGAGTTGCGATGGCGGTATTGAACTTGATATTTTCAATGTCCTCGCCAACCTTTTTGATTGCCTTGTTAAACGCACTCTCAAGCTCGGGTCTGATTTTGTCACCGTCAATGAGAACATTCTGAAGGTTCCAATAACGCTCAACGAATCTGCGGCAACCTCTGATGCTTGCCTTACTCCACGGAGCAGCCTTTTCAAAGTCACCGATGAACATTTCATATAAACGCATTGTATCTGCACCGTATTCGTCAACGATTTCATCAGGATTTACGACATTGCCTCTTGACTTGCTCATCTTCTCGCCGTTTTCGCCGAGAATCATACCGTGCGAAGTACGCTTAGCGTATGGTTCCGGAGTAGGAACAACACCGATATCATAGAGGAACTTATGCCAGAAACGGCTGTAAAGAAGGTGGAGAGTTGTATGCTCCATACCGCCGTTGTACCAATCAACAGGTGACCAGTAGTTAAGAGCCTCTTTTGATGCAATGGCATTTTTATTGTGCGGATCCATATATCTGAGATAGTACCACGATGAGCCTGCCCACTGAGGCATTGTGTCGGTTTCTCTCTTAGCCTTACCGCCGCAGCAAGGACAGGTTGTGTTAATCCAGTCTGTCATCTTTGCAAGCGGAGATTCGCCGTTATCAGTCGGTTCATATGACTCAACCATAGGCAGTCTGAGTGGAAGGTCTTTTTCATCAATCGGAACATAGCCGCACTTCTCACAATATACCATCGGAATAGGCTCGCCCCAATAACGCTGACGGGAGAATACCCAGTCACGGAGTTTGTAATTTACCTTTGAATGACCTTTGCCCTCACTTGTGAGCCAATCAATAATTTTTTTCTTTGCTTCATCAACAGTAAGACCGTCAAGCATGCCCGAGTTAACCATAATACCCTTGGCACAATCTGTGTAAGCCTCTTCCTGAACATTGCCGCCCTTAACAACCTCAATGATAGGAAGGTCGAATTTTTTTGCAAATTCCCAGTCACGGGTATCGTGAGCAGGAACAGCCATAATAGCACCTGTACCGTATGATACAAGGACATAATCAGAAATAAAAATCGGGATTTCCTTATTGTTTACAGGGTTTATAGCATTAACGCCGTCAATTCTGACACCCGTCTTTTCCTTTGCTACCTCTGTTCTTTCAAAGTCAGACTTACGCGCGGCAGCCTCCTGATATTTCTTAATTTCGTCCATATTTGAAATCTTGTCAGCCCACTTTTCAATCATTGGGTGTTCAGGAGAAATTACCATATATGTAGCACCGTAAAGTGTATCGGCACGAGTTGTATAAATTGTAAGTGTGTCGCCTGTTGTAGTTGTAAAATCAACCTCAGCACCCTTACTTCTGCCGATCCAGTTCTTCTGCTGTGCTTTTACTCTGTCAGGATAATTTACAAGGTCAAGGTCATTGATAAGTCTGTCAGCATATTCTGTGATTTTAAGCATCCATTGTGACTTAACCTTGTGAACAACTTCACTTCCGCAACGCTCACAAACACCGTTTACTACTTCTTCGTTTGCAAGAACGCACTTGCATGAAGTACACCAGTTTACATTCATCTCTTTTTTATAAGCAAGGCCGTGCTTATAGAGCTGAATAAAAATCCACTGAGTCCACTTATAGTATTCGGGATCTGTTGTATTGATTTCTCTGCTCCAGTCAAAAGAAATACCGAGTGACTGAATCTGCTTTTTAAAACGGGCAATATTCTTCTTTGTTACAATTTCAGGGTGAATATGATTTTTGATTGCATAGTTCTCGGTAGGAAGACCGAAAGCATCCCATCCGATAGGATAAAGAACATTGTAGCCCTCAAGTCTGCGTTTTCTTGCAACTGTATCAAGTGCTGTGTACGGACGGGGATGACCTACATGAAGACCCTGTCCCGACGGATACGGAAACTCGATAAGAGCATAGAATTTTTCTTTTTCTGTGTCCTCACTTGCGTGGAACACACCCTTATCTTCCCAAATTTTTTGCCATTTTTCTTCTACGGCTTTATGATTGTATTTCAAAGTAAACCCTCCTGCAATTAGTCAACGATACCTGCCAGGTCAACGCTTTCGCCGTCCTGCCAAAGTCTTTCAAGATCATAAAAGTCACGAGCTTCATCATCAAACACATTGACTATAACATCAATGTAGTCAAGGAGAATCCATGAATTAGATCTGTAACCTTCTATATGACTTACCGAAATTCCTGCCTGATCAAGCTTGTATTCTACCTCATCGGCAAGTGCCTTGACATGGGTTGAGCTTGTACCTGTTGCAATTACCATATAGTCGGCAAGAACAGAAACATCGGCAATTTTTATAATCTGAATATCAAGTCCCTTTTTTGAACTCAGGGCTTTTGCTGCAAGTATTGCTTCATCGTAAGAACTCATTTGTTTTTTCCTTTCGTTTGGGATATTTGCAGAACAATTTCATTATAGCAGGCAACTTCATCGGGATGAATTGCAAGCTGCCTTTTAGAAAGATCCTTGAATGTAAACTGATAGCCGTAGAGCATAGCCTCTTCAAGGCTCTTTTTTGATTTCTTTCTCATTGTTGCCACACCGCTGTATGTACGCTCCTCGGAAGTGAAATCTGCCGTAAAAATTATTTTTTCCAACAAACTCATTCCTGCTCGTCCTGTTGTGTGATACCTTATTGCGTTGAGTATATCTTCATCGTCAATGCCAAGCTCATCACGGACAACAATGCTTCCGCTCATTCCGTGCCAAAGCTTTGGTGCATGAAGTTGAACATTGTCTAAAATTATACCACTGTCGATAATAATTTGCAACTGCTGTTCCTTTGGCATTTCTTTGGTTATATCATGCAAAATACCGGCAATCTCAGCCTTATTTTCATCAGCACCGTAATGTTTTGCAAGCTTTTTAGCCTCTTTCGCAACATTTACACTGTGATTAAATCTGTAATCGCCCATTCTTTCACGGATTATTTTTTTGTAATCAGAGATATTCAAAGCACTCACTTCCGATATAAATTATTTTTTATAATATAATCGTAAACACTTTTATCAAGCATGCCGCTTATCAAATCAAACTCATCAAGGTTATCCCTTATGAATGTTGACGATACGCTTATTACGGGATTTGGCAGAATAACCGCATCTGCTCCCATAGCTTTCAAAACCTTATTGTAAAAGTTCTCAAGTTCATGCTTGTTTTCTTCATCACGGGGAATTGTTATTATTGACGATTTTTTAAATATAATTTCAGGATTTTTCCACCTGTCGAGTGTAAGAAACATATCCGCACCCATTATTGTGTATAAATGATCATCAGGATAAATTTCTTTCAATTGTGTAAGGGTTTCATAAGTATAGCTTTTTCCCTGCCTTTTAATTTCAATATCAGACACAAAAAAGTTTTCTTTACCCCTGCACGCAAGCTTACACATATTAAGACGGTCATTTTCGCTTGCAAGATTATTGCTTATTTTGTGCGGCGGAACAGCCGTAGGTATCATAATAATACGGTCAAGGCCAACGCTGTCCATACAATATTCCGCAAGCATTATGTGACCCTTGTGAACCGGATTAAAGGTTCCGCCGAAAACACCTGTTTTCATAATTACTTCTTTGCCTTCGGAAGCTCAATAACAGGCTCGTCATCGTTTCTTCTGTAAAGTACAAATTTTGAACCGATTACCTGAACAACATCCGCAGAACATTTTTCTGCGATAGCTTCGGCGGCCTCTCTTGAGGAATATGCACTGTTTTCAAGAACCTTACCTTTGATGATTTCTCTTGCCGTAAGAGCATCGTCTGCCTGTTTGATGATATTATCCGTAATTTCGCCCTTACCAACAATAAGAATTGTGTCAATACGATTCGCAAGTCCTCTGAGAAATGCTCTCTGTTTGCTGTATAACATATTTTAAATCCTTTCAAATCAGTTGTTTTTGAAATAGTATTCCAGTTTTGCTTTAAGCTCTCTTAACGCTTTTCCGCGATGACTTACTGCATCCTTTTCTTCCGCTGAAAGCTCTGCAAAGCTCTTGTTGCCAAGCATAAAAATCGGATCATAACCGAATCCGTCTTTGCCGACCGGTTCGTAACCAATTTTACCTTCACAAATACCCTCGGCTGTTATCTTTGAACCGTCTGGAAGAATACAGCAGATTGAAGAAGTAAAATGAGCGGAACGCTTGTCATCATCGACATTTTTCATCTCATCAAGAAGTTTAATGTATCTTTCTTCATCTGTCAAGCCTTCACCGCCATAGCGTGCCGTATAAACACCGGGTCTGCCACTAAGAGCATCTACACACAAACCCGAATCATCGGCAATGGCAGGAAGTCCGGTCTTTTTATAAGCCGCACTTGCTTTAAGAAAAGCGTTCTCGGCAAAGGTTGTCCCGTTCTCCTCAACATCATCAAGGGATATTCCCTCTTCTTTCGGAGTAACAGCATTTATTCCGAGCGGATTAAGTATTCTTTCAAGTTCGGCAAGCTTCTTTTTGTTATTACTTGCAATTATAAACTTCATATTCATCATTCCTTAACGCTGAAAAGTGCATCTGCAAAAGCATCGGGATTGAACGGCTGTAAGTCGTCAATCTGCTCACCGACGCCGATATATTTAACAGGGATGCCAAGACCGTCCTTAATTGCAAGAACCACACCGCCCTTTGCCGTGCCGTCAAGCTTTGTAAGAACAATACCCGTAATTCCCGTTGTCTCTCTGAACTGTTCAGCCTGATTAACCGCATTCTGACCTGTTGTCGCATCAAGAACAAGAAGCTTTTCTTTTGACGCATCCGGAAGCTCACGGTCAATTACACGGTTAATTTTCGAAAGCTCGTCCATAAGGTGCTTTTTGTTGTGAAGTCTGCCCGCAGTATCGCAGATTATTACATCTGCCTGTCTTGCCTTTGCGGCTGAAATTGCATCATAAATCACAGCAGCAGGATCACTGCCTTCTTTCTGCTTAATAATTTCACACTTGCTTCTGTCTGCCCAAATTTCAAGCTGTTCAATTGCGGCAGCTCTGAATGTATCGGCTGCGGCAAGAATAACTTTTTTGCCCTCTTTTGAAAGTGCATTTGCAAGCTTGCCGATTGTAGTTGTCTTTCCTACACCGTTTACTCCGATTACAAGAATAATTGACGGAGATGTTGCAAGGTCAAGCTTTTCACCGCCCCTGAGCATATCGGCAATAATTTCTTTGAGAAGAGAAGTAATTTCGGACGGATCTTTTATACCTTCCTTTTTTACCCTTTCTCTGAGTTCTTTACAAATTTTTTCGGCTGTCGGAACACCTACATCACCCATAACGAGCAATTCTTCAAGTTCTTCAAAAAGCTCATCGTCAATTTTTGTAAAGGATTTGAGCATTGAGTCAATCTGACCAACAACCGCATCACGAGTTTTTTTCAGTCCCTCTTTAATCTTTTTGAAAAATCCCATATTATCACTTTCCTTATAATTACTTTGAATCTATACCGAGTTTTTCAGCAACTTCGGTTGAACGAAGTTCGAGTAATTTTGAAATGCCCTCATCCTGCATTGTAACACCGTAAAGCACATCGGCTTCTTCCATTGTACCACGGCGATGCGTAATGAGAATAAACTGTGTGTTGTCAGTCATTCTGCGGAGATATGCGGCAAAACGGTAAACATTTACATCATCAAGAGCCGCCTCAATCTCATCCATTACGCAGAACGGAGCAGGTCTTACTTTCATTATAGCAAAATAGAGTGCAATTGCAACAAGTGCTTTTTCGCCGCCTGACAATGCCTCAAGATTTATAACAATCTTACCGGGCGGATGAACAAGAATATCAATTCCGCTTGTCAGAATATTTTCCGGATCCGCAAGCGAAAGTGACGCTGTACCGCCGCCGAAAAGTTCTTTGAAGGTGTAGGTAAAGTTCTTGTTAATTTGGTCAAAGCTCTCCACAAACACTTCCTTCATCTGCTTTGTGAGGTCAGTAATAAGCTTTTCAATCTCTTTCTTTGACTTTTCAACATCATTTACCTGTGCGCTCATAAATTCATATCTTTCGGAAACTTCTTTGTACTCTTCAATAGCGGATACATTTACATTTCCCAAAGACCTGATTTTTTGTTTAAGCTCGTTAAGTCGCCTTTGTGCCTGTTTTGAGTCATCAATTTCAACGGCACATTCCTCCGCCTCTCGTCTTGTCAACTCATATTCTTCCCAAAGCTTCGAGATAATATCATCATACTGCTTCTGAATGTTGATTTTTCTCTCTTCAAGTCTGGCAAGCTCTCTGCCTGAGGTTTCACGCTCTGATGTTTTATCACGCTCAACCGTTCTGATTTCGGCACTGCGTTTTTCAAGCTGTTCTCTGTCGGCATTGATTTTTTCAATAGCTTTTGTGCGTTCATTCTGATTGGCAATCAACTCTTCAATTTCTGCATTTGTAGAATTTATAAGCTCTGTCTTTTCAAGAACAACACTTTTGATTCTCTCAATCTCTTGATTTAGTTCTGCCTTTCTTTCAAGGTTTTCATTGCCTGTTGATTTTGCAAAAACAATATCAGAATTAAGAGCGTCAATATCCTTTTGTGAAGAAACGATTTCAAGCCGCAGATTCTGCAGCTGTGAAGAAATTTCTTCACGCTTTTTTGTAAGCTCTGCTCTGCTGCCCGTAAGTTCATTTACCTTTTCTTCGGCAGCAAAAATTTTCTTATTGAGTTCAATAAGGAGCTGCTTTGCGGAATTTTTATCTTTTTCAAGAGTTTCAATTCTCCGTCGGCAATTTGTAATTTCATTCATTGCGTTTTCAACAGAAGCACCCGCGTTCGCAAGCTCATTGTCACAAGCTCTCTTTTCAGCCTCGAGTCTTACAAGGTCTTGTCGAAGATTTGAAAGGTCTGCCTGTGAACCGAGAAGCTGAGCTTCAAATGCCGAATATTCACGAGAAATTTCAACACTTCTGTTTTCTGCATCCTTTGATTTCTGTTCAAGAACAGTTGTCTGCTTTTTGAGTGTTTCAATCTCACTTGCTCTGCTGAGAAGTCCTGTGTTTCTGTTGAGCGAACCGCCTGTGAGAGAACCGCCGGCATTAACAACCTGACCGTCAAGGGTTACAATTTTAAATCTGTAAGAATATTTCTTAGCAATTGCTGTGGCGCAGTTCAAATCCTCTGCAATTACAATTTTTCCGAGTAAGGAATACAGGATTCCGTTGTATTTACTGTCGCATGAACAAAGATTTGCGGCAACCCCTACAAATCCGTAGCAATCTTCAAGACCGTTTTCACGGAGTTCTCTCGGCTTGATTGTGTTAAGCGGAAGAAATGTTGCCCTACCTCCGTCAACGGATTTAAGATATCTGATTGCCTGCTTTGCGTCCTCATCGGTTTCGGTTACGATATTTTGCATAGCCGAACCGAGAGCTGTTTCAATTGCAACTCCGTATTCTTTCGGAACTGAAATCACTCGCGAAACAGGACCGCATATTCCGTGAACCTTGCCGTGACTTTGAGCATTGACAACTGTTTTTACGCTCTTTGAAAAGCCCTCAAGATTACGCTCAAGATTTTCAAGAAATGAAATTTTTCTCATATGTTCCTTGACATCAAGCATAAGTTTGTTGCTTTCTTCACGGAGTTCGTCTTTTTTCTTTTCTTTTGAAGACAGTTTAAGCTGTAAACCGTCTATTGTATTTTTCAGCGATTCAATTTTTTCTTTTGCAGCACCGATTTTATTATCATAATCTTTTGAAATATCGGCAAGTTCTTCAGACTGTACTTTCTTTTCGTCATTAGATGAAATTAAAGATTCTATTCTTGAATTAAGCTCCGAAACCGTGCTTTCGGCAGTCATCTCGGTAACTCTTGCATCAGCCGACTTTGAAGTAAGAACAGAAAGCTCGGCAGTAATTTCCTGCAAAACATCACTGCTTTTACCCGAAGTCGTATTAATTTCGTTAAGCTGTTCCGAAAGCTCACTGTACTTTTTCTTTTTAGCGATTATATCAGCGTCAAGTTCCGAAATTTCTTTTTCCTTATCGGCAATTCTTTTTACAAGTTCATCCGCATTGACATCAAACTGTGCAATATCATTTTTTATTCTGTCAATATTTTCATTGTTATGCAGAATATCATTCTCTGCAACAGACACAAAAGAACGCTTCTCTGAAATCTGCGATTCAATATCCGTGATTTCGGTTCTGATATTTTCTATTTTAGAAGAATACTCACCGTTTCTTATGTAAATTTCTTCACTTTCGGTCTGAATTTGTTCAAGTGCGGTTTCTGCGTCATCATATTGAGATTTTGCAATTGAAATTTTCTCATCCTGAACCTTTAATTCATTTTGCGAACGGTCAAGAGTTAAAAGCCAGAGTGCAATTTCAAGACCCCTTTTTTCTTCGGAATATTCAAGAAACTTTTGAGCTTTTTCAGACTGCTTTTCAAGTGGGCCGACTCTTTCTTCAAGTTCGGTTACAATATCACGAAGTCTTAAAAGGTTGTCCTCCGTACTTTTCAGCTTTCTCTCAGCGTCAATTTTTCTGTATCTGTAGCGAGAAATACCCGCAGCTTCTTCAAAAATTTCTCGTCTGTCCTCACCTTTTGATGAAACAATGCTGTCAATCTTACCCTGACCGATCATCGAGTAACCGTCACGACCGAGGCCTGTATCCATAAAGAGTTCGTTGATGTCTTTAAGACGCACAGCCGCTTTATTGATAAGATATTCGCTTTCGCCGCTTCTATAGTATCTTCTTGTAACGGCAATGTCATCACCGTTAAAATCAAGAGCACGGTCTTTGTTGTCAATATTCAGAGTAACCTCGGCATAGCCCTGTCTTTTACGCTTATCTGTTCCGTTAAAGACAACATCCTCCATTTTTGCACAACGAAGGCTCTTCGGTGACTGTTCACCGAGAACCCAGCGGATAGCATCACTGATGTTACTTTTGCCTGAACCGTTAGGACCTACAACAGAGGTAATTCCCTGTTCAAAGGATAATTTAGTTTTATCGGGAAAGGTCTTGAAACCTTGAATTTCCAAAGACTTTAATCGCATCAGCAAGCTCCTATTTTAAATATAATTCATATTTCTGCAAAGTATCGTCAAAACAAACCGAAAAATTATATCCGAGTTCATTCAATTTTTTTACATTACTTTTTCTTTGTCCGAGAAATTTTGACAAAGATTTAGAATTGACGATAACCTCTTTAATTTCATTCAGGTTAGAAAACTCATTTGCTTTTTCGATAAACTTATCGTAAAAAAGCTTATTTTCGCACAATTCCTTAAAAGCCGGGTGATAATTGTCACCGTAGCTGTTATTTACAAGGCTGTCGGAATAATGAAGTCCGAGCCTGATAATTTTTATATTGTTTTTTTCAAAAAGTTCAATCAGCCTTGAACAAAGATTGACGGACTTTTCAAGACTGTACGGGATGTATTCTCCGTTAAGATAAAGTTCGGCAAGCTTTGTATCTTTCATAATGACCGTAGGATAGATTCTTACGGTATCGGGATTTATTTTCACAAATGTTTCGGCTGTGTATAAATCCTTTTGTATATCTGATTTATACAGTCCCGTCATCATCTGCAAGCCAAGCGAAATGCCGTAACTTTTAATAAGCTCTGAGGATTTGAAAACATCCTCTGCACTATGTCCTCTGTCATTTGCAAGCAGTACATCGTCTGACATAGATTGCGCACCAAGTTCAATTGATGTCACGCCATAGCTTTTCAAAATATCAAGAATTTCTTTGTCAATATAATCGGGGCGGGTAGAAATTCTTATTCCGCAAAATTTATCTCTGAACTTTTTAGCTGCATCAAGGAGAGATAACATATAGGTTCTGTCAATAGCTGTAAAACTTCCGCCAAAAAATGCAATCTCTGCATTTTTGGTGCGTTCGCCCAAATCAGAAGCCGCTTTATCAAGTGTCTGTTCAACATCAAGGGAAGTCGGCTGATATGCCTGACCTGTTATCTTATTTTGATTGCAAAAGCTGCACATATGCGGACAACCGTTGTGCGGAATAAAAATTGATACATTACTGTGTTTAATAACCCATCAGCTCCAAAGCTTCTCTGGCGGCCTGTTGTTCCGCCTCTTTTTTACTTCTGCCGCCGCCTTTTCCTATTACATTGCTGTTGAGATGAACTTCAACAACAAAGTGTTTGTTGTGGTCAGGACCGCTTTCACCAACGAGAACATATTCAAGCTGTTCGCCGGGATTCTTCTGGATAATCTCCTGCAGAGCGGTTTTATAATCGTTAAGTTTCTTCTTCTTTGAGTTCTTGATTGCAGGAATTACAAAATTAAGAATGTGTTTCGACGCAGGCTCAATGCCACCGTCAATATAAATTGCTGCAATCAAAGCCTCAAAGGCATCGGAAAGAATTGACGGGCGTTCTGCTCCGCCGTTGTTTCTTTCGCCTTTACTTAACACAAGGTACTTTCCGAGTTCAATCTGCTTTGCAAATTCAAACAAAGTTTTCTCGCAGACAAGTGACGCTCTGAGCTTTGTCAGTTCACCCTCGGGAAGTTCCGGACAATGCTTAAAAATGTAATCGGAAACTACAATTGAAAGTACTGCATCACCGAGAAATTCAAGTCTTTCGTTATATTTTATATGCTTGGCTTTATGTTCATTTGCATAAGAAGAATGAGTAAGTGCCTCTGTAAGCAAATCTGTATTTTTAAATGTATAGCCGATTCTCTTTTGTAAATCTTCCATTATAAAACTCCTAAAGCAACATTATTTGCAAAAATTAAAGTGATGAAGAAATCGCTTCAATAGCATTTGCTTTTACATATTCAACAGAAAGTCTGATAGCATTCTTAACTGTAACAGCCTTGGCACTTCCGTGTGCTTTGAACACAGGCTTTGATGCACCGAGAATAGGCGCGCCGCCGTATCTGTTGTAATCAAAATGTGTTTTCATATTTTTGAGGTCCTTCATAACAAGACCTGCGGCAAGCTTACCTTTGACACTGCCCATAAACATATTTTTGATTTGTTTCATCATTACAAGAGCAACGCCCTCATAGGTTTTGAGAATCAAGTTGCCTGTAAAGCCGTCACAAACTACAACATCACATACTCCGTTCGGAATATCTCTGCCCTCAACATTTCCGATGAAATTAAGGTTACTGTTTTGAAGAAGTTCATGCGTATTTCTGTAAAGTTCTGTTCCCTTGTGTTCTTCTGCACCGACATTGGCAAGTCCGACACGGGGGTTTTTGATACCCATAACCTTTTCCATATATATTGAACCCATAACAGCAAACTGATACAGCATTTCAGGACGACACTCAACATTTGCACCACCGTCCATAAGCATAAAGAATCCGCTTTCAGACGGCATAACAGGAGCAAATGCAGGGCGTTTAATCCCCTTGATTCTTTTTATTGCAAGAGTTGCACCGACACACAATGCGCCGCTGTTTCCTGCGCTGACAAATGCGTCGCCCTTGCCCTCGTTAAGCAAGCGAAGACCTACAGCCATAGAGCTGTCCTTTTTTTCTTTGAGAACAGACTCCGCAGAATCTTCCATTGTAATTTTCTGTGTGCAATGGCAGATTTCAATATTATTCATTGACAGTGAGTTTTCCGAAAATACATTTTTAATCTCGGTTTCGTCACCTGTCAGGGTTATGTTTATGTTATATTCGGCAACTGCCTCAACGCAGCCTTTGATAATTTCCAAGGGTGCGTTGTCACCGCCGAATGCGTCAACAATTATGTTCATTCCATTCACCTTAAATATTCTTTAAATAGTTATCCAAGCTTTCCAACGCTCTTGCGGAATACGCCGCACCACGCTCTTTTTTATCTCTCGGTCGGTTTTCAAGCTCCGGCAAAACTCCGAAGTTTGCCCCCATTGGCTGAAACTTTTTGACCGACGAATCAGAAATGTATGACGAAAGTGCACCAATCATTGTATCATTTGGCAATGTAATTGTGCTTTTCCCCTCAGCAACTCGACAAGCATTTATACCTGCCATAATTCCCGATGCGGCTGATTCCATATACCCCTCAACGCCTGTAATCTGACCTGCAAAGAAAAGGTTAGGATTATCCTTAACAGAAAAATCGCTGTTAAGGATTCTCGGCGAATCAAGAAAAGTATTTCTGTGCATAACACCGTAGCGGACAAATTCTGCGTTATGAAGTGCAGGAATCAGTGAAAACACCCTTTTCTGTTCAGGAAATTTTAGATTGGTCTGAAATCCTACAAGATTGTACATATTACCGGCTTTGTTTTCTTTTCTGAGCTGAAGAACCGCCCAAGGTCTGTGACCTGTTTTCGGATTCACAAGTCCGACAGGTTTCATCGGACCGAAGCGAAGTGTTCCCTCGCCCCTCTGCGCCATTACCTCAACAGGCATACAGCCCTCATACACTTTCGGATTGCTGACATCGCAGTCATGCAAAGGTGCTCTTTCTGCCGATATGAGTGCATTGTAAAAGATTTCATATTCCTCTTTATTCATCGGACAGTTGATATAATCGTCACCATCGCCCTTGTCGTATCTTGACGCACAAAAAGCGTACTCCATATCAATGCTTTCGGCAGTTACAATAGGAGCGGCGGCATCAAAAAACGAAAGGGAAGAACCGAACATTCCCCTTATATATTCGGCAAGCGGTTCAGAAGTAAGCGGTCCGCTTGCCACAACCGTGATTTCATCTTTCGGAATTTCACAAACTTCTTCTTCGTAAACCTCAATAAGCTTATTATTCTTTATACCTTCCGTTGCAAGAGAAGAAAAAATATCTCTGTCAACGGCAAGCGCTCCGCCTGCCGGAACCTTGCAGGCATCCGCACACTTCATAAGGAAAGAATCAAGTCTGCGCATTTCCTCTTTCAAAAGTCCTGCGGCACTTTCTACACGCAAAGCTTTGAGAGAATTTGAACAAACCAACTCGGCATACTTTTCGGTATGATGAGCAGGAGTTTTTTTATTCGGTTTCATTTCATAAAGATGCACTTCTATGCCCTGTGAGGCAATCTGCATTGCCGCCTCGCAACCTGCAAGTCCTGCACCGATTACATTTATATGCATTTATTTATCATCCGTATCTGCTGTTTTAGTATAACCGCATCCCTCTGTTGCACAGAACAATGTCGGCTTTTTGCCTTTCTTCTTGAAAAGGATTCCTCCGCACTGCGGACACTTCTCGTTTGTCGGCTCGTTCCAGCTCACAAAATCACACTCGGGATAATTGGAACAGCCGTAAAAAATTCTCTTTGTCTTTGTACGCTTGATAATAACATCACCGCCGCACTTCGGACACTTTACGCCGGTTTTTTCAACATATTTAATAATATTTTTACATTCAGGATATCCGGGGCAGGCGATAAATTTACCGTATCTGCCGACTTTTACAACCATCTGACGGCCGCACTTGTCACATATAATATCGGTTTCGTCTTCTTTTAAGTGAAGCTTTACACCTTCCATATCCGCTTTTGCTTTTTTAAGAGTTTTATCAAAATCGCCGTAAAATTCATCAAGCAGAGCGTGCCATTCTTCTGTTCCCTTTTCAACCTTATCAAGGTCTTCCTCCATCTGATTTGTAAACTTTACATTTACAATCTTCGGAAAACGCTCTTTCATAAGGTTGGTTGTAACCTCGCCGAGTTCCGTAGGAACAAGGCTTTTGCCCTCACGCTTAACATATTCGTGGCTTGTAATTGTTGTAATTGTTGCGGCATATGTTGACGGTCTGCCGATACCGTACTCTTCAAGAGCCTTGATGAGTGATGCTTCGGTATATCTTGCAGGTGGCTGTGTAAAGTGCTGATTTTTCTTCAACTCTTTACATCTTACAATCATATCTTTTTCAAGCGGCGGAAGCTGAGTTGTTTTTTCTTCCTCAACATCTTTGCTTTCTACATAAAGTGTTGTAAAGCCCTCAAAGTCAACTCTGTAGCCTGATGCCTTAAATGTATAACCGTTGGCTACAATATCAGCCTGTGTTGTTTTTTGAATACAATCAGCCATCTGTGACGCAGTAAATCTGTTCCAAATAAGCTTGTAAAGCTTATACTGATCGGATGTAAGGCTTGCCTTTACGCTGTCGGGAGTAAGTGACGGCATTGACGGTCTTATAGCTTCATGACCGTCCTGTGCGTTGCTTCTTGATTTAAAAAATCTTGGCTTTGGCGGAAGGAATTTTTCACCGTAGGCATTTTTTATATATTCGGTTACTTCTTCAATTGCAACATTTGAGATTCTGAGTGAGTCGGTTCTCATATATGTGATAAGACCGGTTGCACCCATACCCTCAATATCAACGCCTTCGTACAGCTCCTGAGCAACCTTCATTGTTCTTCTTGACTGGAAACCGAGTTTTCTTGACGCTTCCTGCTGGAGAGTTGAAGTTATAAACGGAGGTGCAGGAGATTTCTTTCTTGTACCGTTCTTAACCTTAGTAATTACATACTCGGCATTCTGTAAATCAGCCTCAATTTTATCAGCCTGTTCACCGTTTGTGATTTTTATTTTTCCGTTTTCATCGGAATATAAAGATGCAGAAAAAGACTTTCTGCTGCCCTTTGGAATAAACTTTGCATCAATCGACCAGTATTCTTCAGGCTTAAACTTTCTGATTTCTTCTTCTCTGTCAACAATAATTCTAACTGCAACAGACTGAACTCGACCTGCAGAAAGACCTCTTCTGATTTTTTGTGAAATAAACGGACTGAGCTTGTAACCGACAAGTCTGTCAAGAATTCTTCTTGCCTGCTGAGCATTTACAAGATCAATATTGATTGATCTCGGGTGACTCATACCGTTTGTGACACCTGATTTTGTGATTTCGTTAAATTCCACACGGTTTGTTTCATCTGTAGGCAAACCGAGAATATATGCAAGATGCCAAGAAATTGCCTCTCCCTCACGGTCAGGGTCGGTTGCAAGATAAATATGCTCGCTTTTTTCGGCGGCTGATTTTAAATCGTCAACAAGTTTTTCTTTTCCTTTTATAATCTCATACTTTGGTGCAAAATTCTTTTTTATATCAACGCTTAATCTTGACTTTGGGAGGTCACGGACATGACCCATTGAAGCAACAACTTCATAGCCGCTGCCAAGATATTTTTTAATTGTTTTCGCCTTAGCGGGTGACTCAACGATTACTAAATCTGACATATGTTTTCACTGCCTTTCTGTCCTTTTTACACATTGCATTCTTCAAGGACAACAGATATAGATTAACGAATAAAGCTATTCGATAAATATCATTTTAAAATGTAATTTCTTCCCTGCAATGCCGAAACAAGACCTTTCATTTCAAGCATGGTAAGGGCTGTCAGCACCTTGAACACAGGAATGTTCAAATCGGCTGAAATTTTATCTATATGAACAGGCTCATTGCCGATGTATTCATATACATCCTGAGCTGTTTTTGGCAAATTTAAGTTTTCTTTATGAACAGGTTTTGGCACAACCGTTTCCGTCTTTTCGGATACAGTTGTTTTTTCTGTAGTAACAGGTTGTTCATCATTTGGTTTATTAACATATATTCTTGTAGGCGCTTGTTTCCTTACACCTTTTACAGGGAAACTTCCTGTGTCTGCAAGGGAAATATTGTCAATATCAAATTCATCATTGGTTGCATACAGATTATCAAACTCACAGAGTATATCCATAAAATCTGTAACCGGTATTGCAAGAGCTTCTTTTATAAGAGTGTTCGAGCCTTCATTTTGGGGACTGTTATTGCCGAGTAAGGCGAAAATTGTTTTGCCTTGTTCTGCGGCAAGATTAGCGGTAATAAGCGAACCACTTTTCTTTCCGGCTTCCATAACGAGCAAGCCATCCGATAAGGCGGCAATAATTCTGTTACGGGCAGGAAAATAATAATTCCTCGGTGTTTCATCAGGCGGATATTCCGAGATTACTGCACCTCGTTTTGGAATTGTACTTCTGATATCTGCATTTTCTCTGAGATAGGAACAATTCAATCCGCAACCCCTGACACAAATTGTAATGCCGTCTGTTGCAAGAGTACCTCGGTGTGACGCACCGTCAACACCCAACGCTCCTCCGCTGACTATAATTGTGCCATATTTTGAAAGTGCATATGCAAAGCGGTAGGAATTTTCTATTCCGTACTTAGTTGCTCTGCGAGTACCGACAATACCGATTGAAAAAGTATTGTCGATATCAGGCATAATGCCGTTTACATAAATAAGAGCAGGAGGACATTCAATATTATAAAGACAGGTTGGAAATGACTCATCATCAATACATATTATTGAGTAATTACATTCAATACACCTGTCTATAATTTTTTGAGCGTCTTCAAGCTTTGTTGATGAAAATTTTTCAAGATCTTTCTGTGAGAAAATTCCGCAAAGACGCCATTCCGAGATACCACCGTGGTAAAAGGCAGATACATCGGAATACATTTCAGCTATTCTCTTTACCTTTGGATTGTTATAACCGATAGAAAGTGTTATCCAAATCCAATAACGGGCATTTTGCGAAATCATTTCATCATTTCCCACATTATTATTGATGCCGCAACCGCAGCATTGAGCGACTCTGCTCTTCCTGTCATAGGAATAGTAATTTTATGTTTACAAGCACTTATTGTATCCTCTTTAAGTCCATTGCCCTCGTTGCCTACAGCAACAATGCAAGGTGAAACAAAAGAGGTTTCTGTAATCTTATCGGCAGATAAAGACACAACTGCCGCATATGACTCAAGTTCAGAATGGGTATTCAGATAATCCGCAATTGTATTTGAGATAACAAAAGGAAGTCTGAAAACAGCACCCATACTGCCCCTTACAACCTTTGGACTGTAAATATCGCAACAATCGGCAGAAAGAACCACGCCTGTAACATTTAAAGCCTCGGCAGTTCTTAAAATTGTACCCAAATTGCTCGGATCTTGCAAATTATCAAGTGCTAAAAATTTGTCGCCAGTTTTTATTTTATCAAAAGAGCCGTTTTTGTCAAGTGCTTTTATTATACAAAGGAAGCCTTGGGGCGACTCGGTATCACACATTTGATTGAATATTTTGTCGGATACAATAAAGGTTTTATCCGAATATTTTTGTAATTGTTCAAATTCATCGGCATATTTTTCAGTGGCTTTTTCACTTGAAAAAAAGGTGTCTATATAAGCTTTACTGAGCATTGCATCCATACAAATGCGAACACCCTCTGCAATAAAAAGTCCGGATTCACGCCTGTGTTTTGCACTTTTTCTGAGCTTTACAGCATTTTTTATATTAGAATTATCTTTGCTTGAAAGTATAGTCATAAAACCATCCAAATTCTTGTAAAAAACAATTGCGTTTGGGATAACCCAAACGCAATTACAAAGTAAGTTAAATTAAGCGTTCTTAGCCTGTTCAACAAGTGAAGTAAAAGCAGCAGGGTCTGAAATTGCAATTTCAGAGAGCATCTTACGGTTAAGAGCAATGCCAGCCTTCTTCAAGCCGTTCATAAAAGTTGAATAGTTTGTGCCGTTAGCCTTGCAAGCAGCTGAAATACGAGTGATCCAAAGACGACGGAAATCTCTCTTTCTCTGCTTACGACCGATATATGCATAGTTGCCGGACTTCATAACGGCCTGTTTAGCCATCTTAAAGTGTCTTGATTTTGCACCCCAGTAGCCCTTAGCAAGCTTTAATGTCTTTTTTCTTCTTTTGCGAGTCATCATCGCACCTTTTACTCGTGCCATTATATATTACCTCCGTTTATGTTAGTTAGTAGTCCTCAGTGATTATTTGTAAGGAATAAGACGCTTGATTTGAGCTGTATTTGTCTTATCTGCAGCAACAGTCTGACGAAGACCTCTTTTACGCTTTGTTGTCTTCTTGTTCAAGATGTGACTTTTGTTAGCGTGAGCACGGATAACCTTACCATTCTTAGAAAGTTTGAATCTCTTTTTGGCACCGCTGTGAGTTTTAATTTTAGGCATATTAGTATCCTCCTTAGCTTTAATTACTTATTAGTCTTTGGTGCAAGAAACATAAGCATATTTCTGCCTTCAAGCTTTGCAGGCTTTTCGACAACAGCTGTTTCACTGCAAGCATCAGCAAATCGTTTCATTGTTTCAAGACCGATTTCAGGGTGACCCATTTCACGACCTCTGAAACGAATTGAAACCTTAACCTTATCGCCGTGTTTGATAAACTTAAGAGCATTATTAAGCTTTGTGTTAAAATCGTGTGTGTCAATGTTAAGAGAAAGTCTTACCTCTTTAATATCAACAACTCTCTGATTTTTTCTTGCTTCCTTTTCCCTTTTAGCCTGTTCAAAACGGTATTTTCCGTAATCCATAATTTTGCATACAGGAGGGTTGCTCTGCGGAGCAATCTTAACCAAGTCGAGGTTCTTCTGTTCTGCCAAATCAAGGGCTTCTTTAGCTGACATAATGCCAAGCTGCTGACCATCAGAGCCAATAATTCTTAACTCTTTGTCACGGATTTCTTCGTTAATCTGAATTTCTTTCTTGCTGATGGGTAAACACCTCCAAAGTCTGATAAAACAATAAATGCGGACAGAAACACTCCGTCCGCATTACAATACTAAAATAACTTTGGTATTGACCCGTGCAGACGACACCCCACAGGTGAAAGCATTTCTGCTTTGCTTTATTTTACTCAAATATTATATTACAGATATATTCGTTTGTCAAGCGTTAATTCGATAAAATAAAATTATTTTTCAAAATTTACAAAACTGTCCTTGCAAACATAGCCTGCATACTCTCCGAGGTCAATCTGTTTAATATCATGACTTACATGTCTTTCGCTGACAGGGATCATTTCCATATAGTCACCATAAAGGTATTTCAGGTACTTATCGTATTCCTTCGGAATAGGCAGTTTTGCATTTTCAAAATCGACCCATATAGCTTCATCAAGCCATTCGGCAGGAAAAGCTCCTCTTGAAACATTTCTTCCCATACTGTCAAAAAGATATTTAGGGTTTTTCATATTCTTATGAAGTGAAATAAGCTTGTTCTGAACCTTTTGCAAAAAGCCGAGCGGGAATATCTTTCTCAGAATATTCGCACACAAAGAAGAAAATCTGCTGTTTGCGTTTACCGAGGTGCCTCTCCACTTATCAAGCACAAGCCACCTTGAGCTTGCGGTTGCTTTCATATGAATTTTGCGTAGGAAAGCATTGTTTGAGGTATAATCCTGTGCAAGCACATCAAGAAAAATTCCATTATGGATATTCGGAAATCTTGAAGTAAATTCAGTTGAAAGCAGAGTATTGTTTATTCTCAGCTTTGTAAACGGAAAGTGGCTGTCTTTTTCATTTTCCTGAGTCTGTGCAAAAAGATAATTCGGGAGTTCACTCGGCAATACCGAAAGGAATCTGTCGTAATCTTTTCTCAGCATCATAACATCCGCATCATCGTCCCATGGAATAAAGCCTTTGTGTCGTACAGCACCCAAAAGACTTCCGCCACCGAGAAAATACTTTATATTATGTTTTTTGCATATTCTGTCAACCTCAAGCAAAAAGCCGAGAAGAATTTGCTGAATGTCATTTAGCTTGCCGTCATATGAATCGGAAAACATAAACACACTGTTGTCATTCATCATCTCGTGTCCCGAAATAAGAAGTGCGTCTTTGTAATTGACCGTTGATGACCAGCCGAGCTTTTTCAATCTTGTACAGTCAACTGCACAACCGTCTGCGGAACATCCTTCGGAGGTTATGTTTACCTCGCAGTTTTCAAACGCATCAGAAAGTGCAAGTGCAAATTCAGCCGAATTGACTGTCGAATCATCCGAACAAGCGTTGTACGCCTGACAGTCTGCCCCATTACAAGCAACAAACAGAACAGCAGAAATCAAGTCGTTAATGCTTATATAAGACACTTTCGATGACTTGTTTTTAACATTTAATGTTTCGGACTTAACTGCTGATTTAAGCATATTCTTAACAAATTCAGAATTTGAATTTGCAGATATAATCTTACCGCATCTTATGACTTTAATTGAAAAGCCGTACATATGAGCGGCTGAAAAATAAAGATTTTCAACCGATTGAATCAACATTGATTTCAGTGAGTCAGAGGAAAAATCAGAATGTGTTTTTTCTTTTTCGGAAATAACAAGATCTTTTTCAAGTTTTCCGTAAACCGAGGCATTGGATAAAATAACAGTTTCTTTTATCTTCAATGCCTTTATGGTTGAAATAATATTTTTTGCTCTGTTGATATGATTTTTAAATACATCTACACTTTCAACCTTGTCAGAAAGCAAAAATCCTGTTTCAATGAGAATATCTCCGCTTTTTGAAATTGAATCAAGTGAAGAGTACTTTACAATTAAAAAATCAGATGAATTTATAAAATCAAATCTTCTGTCATATTTTTCATTATCGTCAACAAGCAAAAATACAGCCATGCCCGCTTGCTTATTTGAATTAACCATAAGGAGAGATGATATGAGTGAAAAAGCGAGTTCACCGTCTCCTGCTATAAAAACAGATTTTCCGAATAATTTACGGATGTTCAAATTTTTATAACGCAAAGCTGCAAGGGCTCTGTCCTGTTCAAATTGGTTAAGTAACAACTCAGACATAACTGTATTCCTAATTTCTATTGTTAAATTTTAATCTTCTTCAAGAATGCCGACAGCCCTTCTTATTCCTTCTTTAAGGTCAACAAGAGGTTTCCAGCCAAGGCTGCGAAGCCTTGAACTGTCAAGAATTTCCGGAGTTTTCGCAAGAGCGGAAGTATCAACCTCAGGCTCTTTTTCATCCTCAGGATTTGCAAAAGCCAAAGTCATATTTCTCTCAGGAAAAACCTCGCAAGCTGTCTTTGCAAAATTTCTTATTGTTGTATCTGATTTTTCATAAGAAATGTTATACGGTGTAACATTTTCTCCGTTGAGCATAATGTATATGAGAGCGGAAACCGTGTCTGTAACATAGCAGAATGAACGGTTAGCCGCACCGTTGCTCTTAAGAAGAATGTTTTCGTGACGGACAACATTTGCAATGAACTGCGCCCAAACACGGTCGTCTGTAAGACTGCTTGCACCGTAAATGTAGCTCGGTCTTGCAATCTTTATATCAAGTCCGAACTGCTTGCAATAGCTTGCGGCAAGAGTTTCGGACGCTCTCTTGCCCACTGCATAGCAATTTTTGTACGAAGTAAAGTCAATATATCCGATATCATCCTCGGAAATGCTGTTTTTACCGTTGTGCAAAGCACCGTAAACTTTAAGACTTGAAACAACAAGAACAGACTCGCTTTTGCTTTCAAGAGCAAAATCAAGAATGTTTGATGTACCGCTAAGATTTGCGTTAATAGTGCCGACCGGGTCGGTTTCAAACTGGATATTACTTGCCTGACTTGCGGCATGAATGACAAAATCTGCTCTTTCACATTCAATTTTGTTTGTAACATCGGCAACAACAAGCTCAATGTCATCTCTTTCAAGAAGAACGCCGAACTTTTTCTCTGCTCTCTCTCTGTTTCTTACTAATGCAAGAACTTTGATATTATTGCTGTAAAGGTCATTTCTCGCAAGAAATGTGAGAACAAGATAATAACCGATAAATCCGCCTGCGCCTGTTATAAGAACAGTTTTGCCGTCGAATCTGTTCCAGTCAACATTTGTATTTGTAATTTCTTCAACATCAGAAAAAACCGTCTTTTTTATATTACTTTGAACATTATAATCCATATTTAAGTTCTTCCTTTGCAAACTGCTTGTAGTTTTCATAATAGAACTGTGATCGCAATGTTGTAAGATCTTCAGGTGTAGTTACTTTAATATTGAATCTCTCACCGAGGAAAAGGTGAACCTTTTCGCCGAGTTCAATAAAGAGTTCACTTGAAGAAACAGGGTTTGTAATGCCCCTTTTATATGCTTCTTCGTGCGCCCAAAGAATTCTTTCCATTGTATAACCCTGGGGAGCCTGTGTAATGTACATTGTGCTTCTCTGATAGCTCTTACCGCATGTTTCACCATCTTCACTGTAAAGAAGTGAATCTATACTCGGGGTAACAGGAACAGCAGTTTTGTATTTCTTTGTATCTTTAATACAGTTAGTGATGAGTTCCTCGCTGAGCATAGGACGAACGCCGTCACAGATGAGAATGATATCCTCAGGATCTTTTGAAAATTCGGCAGTAGCCATCACACCGTTGTGAATAGAATCAAAACCGCTTGCACCGCCCGGAACAACGGTCTTTACCTTAGGGACATTGAAAGCGGCAATAAGCTCATTAAGATAACCGATCCAGTCAGCCTTGCATGCAACAACGATTGCGTCAACCTTTGGATGACGGGCAAAATGCTCCATTGTATGAATAATAATCGGCTTTCCGCCAACCTCGAGAAACTGTTTAGGCATATCGGAATACTTCATTCTTGCACCGATACCGCCGGCGAATAACATAGCTGTAACCATAGTAAGACAATCCTTTCAAAACACAAATAAGATTTTACTTTACAAGCTGTAATAAATATAATATTTTACCGACAGCACAAATACGCAACAAAAAAACGCGTCTGCACCTTGATACAACTATTTATATGATACCACATTGATGTATTTTTTGTCAATAATAATACTTTATGCGAAGGTTTACTCCCTTGAAAATAATATATCTCTATGTTAGAATAGCTTTAAGGGTGTGATAATTTGATAAACAATCAGTTTTCGGGTAATAATATGCCGTTTTACGGCGATAATCTTAATTATAACCGTAATTTCAAAAAAGACATGCAGTATGATAATCTCAAGCAAAAGTCAAGCGGATTGGGCTTCTTTGTATTTGCGTATTCGCTGACAATGACAGCCTGTGCTGTGATTATCGCCGAAGTTTTCAAGAATCTCAGCTCGGCAGGTTTTATTTTATCAAACAACTACGCATTATTAAATTACTTTATTGATATATTCATTTCTGTATTTGCCGTTGTTGTTCCTGCATTTTTTTATATAAAGCTTTCAAGAAACAGTTTAAATGATATTATCAGCACAAAATATGTAAAGCAAAAAAGTATGCTACCCATTCTGTTTCTCGGAATGGGAGGTGCGATGATTGCAAATGTTGCCACGAGTGTTATCGCAGACAACTTCTCGCTTTTCGGAATTGAAAACACATCTTCGGGATTGACGAGCGGAGATTCAAGTGTTCTGAGTATTGTTCTGAACATAATTTCAACCGCAATTGTTCCTGCGTTTGCAGAGGAATTTGCATTCAGAGGAATTGTTATGGGTTCTCTGAGAAAATACGGTGACACTGTTGCAATTATCGGTTCTTCTGTTTTATTCGGAGCAATGCATCAGAATATATCACAAATTCCGTTTGCGTTTATTCTCGGACTTATTTTTGCGTATGTCGATTGCAAATTCAATTCGATTCTTCCGTCAATTGCAATCCATTTTCTTAATAATCTGTATGCTGTTACCATGAGCATTTTAAGAGATGCAAGCATTGTTTCCGATTATGCGGCAACAATAATAAGCTACAGCCTGATTATTTTCTTCTGTATTGCAGGATTCGTTTCATACATTGTTCTTGCAAAAAATGATAATAACTTTTTTAAAATGTCTGATAAGAAAGACGGAATTGTAAGTGAACTTAGCTTAAAAGAGAAAATGACTGCATTTCTTGTAAATCCCGGCATTATACTTTCACTTGTACTTTTTCTATTGACTACAATTACAAATTTAGGTTTGATAAGCAATGGATAAAAACTTATATTATATGCAAAAGGCTATTGAACAGGCTGAAATTGCCGCTGCAGAAAACGAAGTTCCCGTCGGTGCGGTAATTGTCAGAAACGATGAAATAATCGCCGTGGGCAGAAATCGGCGTGAGCAAGAAAAGAACGCTCTTCTTCATGCCGAAACAGACGCAATTTACAATGCATGTCAAAAGCTTGGCGGTTGGAGATTGTGGAACTGTGAAATTTATGTAACGCTTGAACCTTGCCCTATGTGTGCAGGTGCAATAATCAATGCTCATATTCCAAAGGTATATTTCGGTGCATACGACTTAAAAAACGGTGCTTGCGGTACAATTACGAATCTGTTCCAAATGCCGTTCAATTTCAAACCCGAATCAGTCGGCGGCATTATGCAGGAGGAGTGTTCAAAACTTCTCACCGACTTTTTTAAAAACTTACGCAATAAAAAATCATAGCAAAAATCCCGCTTTTGTAAGCGGGATTTTTTATTTACAGTTTTAATCAAAGCAACAAGATTATATTATTTTTCATCTCTTAAAATCTTACTTGCCGCAAGCATTACACCAAGCTTACCGCTGTGAAAATTAAGACTTCCCTGCATCCATACCGCATAGGGTTCACGCAACGGTGCGTCTGCCGAAAGCTCAATAGATGAGCCGAGAGTAAATGCACCTGCCGCCATAACTACCTGACTTTCGTAGCCGGGCATATCAGACGGAATCGGAGAAACAAAGCTGTCAACAACCGAACCGCTCTGAACCCCCTCGCAAAAGCGGCATACCTTTTCGGCATTACCGAGCATGATAAGCTGAATGATATCTCCTCTTGCATCATTGTACTTGGGGCTTGTTTCATAACCGAGAATTTCAAAAAGTGCCGATGCAAATACTGCAGTTTTAAGTGCTTCACCCGTAACATGAGGAGCATGGTATGCACCCATAAAAAGTTCTCTGTTTGCGTTAAGAGTAGCACCGATTTCTTTGCCTGTACCGGGAGTGGTAAGTCTGTAGGCACACATCTCTACAAGTTCTTTCTTACCTGCAATATATCCTCCTGTCGGAGCAATACCGCCGCCGGGGTTCTTGATAAGAGAGCCTGCCATCATATCTACACCAACCGACAAAGGTTCAACCTTGTCAATGAATTCACCGTAACAGTTATCGAGCATAATAATGCTTTCGGGCGAATTGGCTTTTGAAATTTCACAAAGCTTTTTGATTTCTCTCCATGTAAGCGTAGGTCTTGTGCTGTAACCTCTTGAACGCTGTATGTAAACCATTTTAGGCTTTTTCTCTGCAATGTCGCTTGCGATTTTGTCATAATCAAGCGTTCCGTCAGGTTTAAGCTCGGTCATTTCAAATTTTATTGAAAAGTCCTTGAGTGAGCCCGGATAGTCTCCCTCAATGCCAATAGCAGAACGGATTGTATCATACGGCATTCCTGTTACGGAAAGCATTGTGTCCCCCGGTCTTAAAACGCCGAAAAGTGCAACTGTGAGGGCATGTGTACCACTGACAAAATTATGACGAACAAGTGCGTCTTCTGCATCAAAAACATAGGCATAGACCTTGTCAAGAGCCTCTCTGCCTGCATCATCATATCCGTAGCCTGTAGAACCCCAAAGGTGACTTTCACGAACATCCGCAAGCTGAAAAGCCTTTATCATCTTCTGCTGGTTGTATTCCTGAATATTGTCAATCTCCGCAAGCTTGTCCTTGCAAAGCTCCATTGCCTTTTCGGACGCTTTTATAACTCTTTCATCTATATCAAAAAAACTCAAATATATCACCTTTCAAAATAATATTCCTGCCATAATCCGCACTGTTCAAAACCGAGATTATTATAAAACGACTGATTTGCATTCTTGGCTCTGTGAAGATACACAGTCTTGTTCTCGGCAATCAGTCTGTTGGATATGTACTTTACAACTGTTGAGCCGTAGCCGTGCTTTCTGTAGTCGGGATGACACGATACCGCACCCAACACGGCACCGTTACTGCTTTCGGCAACAGTCATAGCCATTGCAACAAGTTTTGTGCCGTCATAAACTCCGTACATTCTCGTTGCATTATGACGAAGCTTGTGATTCACATCAACATAAAAATCATCAAACGGCGGCGGAACAAAATTTTCATCGGCACAGCTTACGATGAGATTATAAACCTCTTTAATATCGGGAACATCAAAATTTATACTTTCGTCAACATTTTCAAACGGTTCTGATTTTTTCAGAATAACACCCGAAACGGATTTACTGCCGTATAAATTAAGGTTGAAATCTCCGCTGCATATTGCACTTGAAGCACCTGCAACACGCATAAATGACGAAACCTCTTCAAGATTTGTTTTATCTGTAAGAAATAAAATAAAGCTTGTTCCGCATCGGGAAATTGCACCTGTGCACTCATCTGTTTTATCGTCAATTATCGTCCAGTAGTCAACGAAAGCAAGCGATGAATCGTAACTGTTGTACTGAGAAATTATTCTGCAAGCAAACGGATCTTCCGCTGACAGATTCATAATTACATTTATATAATTTTCATTGGCGGTTACAATCATTCAGACCGTCTTTCCTTTCGCTAAATTTCCGCCCGCAATATAATCGGACAATACTTTTGCAAGTTTTAAAACGCTTTCGCAATCATCGAGATTTGCCGCAGTTGAAGGAGCATGAATATACCTTGACGGAAGTGATACCGCCAGAGTTCTCACTCCGCCTCTGCTCTGATGAATTGCACCCGAATCATTACCGCCTGCAACTGCTCTCTTATACTGAACAGCTATGTTATTCTTTTCGGCAAGTTCAAAAGCGGCACTTATCATTTCTTTATCATAAACTGTCGCCCTATCCATTACGGTAACCGTTGCACCTTTTGACAAATTGCATACCTGATGAGATGCGTCAACTTCCGCAACATCAGCGGCAGTTGTGCTTTCGATAACAAGAGCAAAATCAGGATTGACCGTAAAAGCCGCAGGTCTTGCACCGCGGAGTCCCACCTCTTCCTGAACAACAAATGTAAAATACATATCATACTCGGGTTCGGATTTTATAAGGTTGATAAGCACATAGCAGCCAAAACGGTCATCAAGTGCCTTTGTAACAACAGTTCTTCCGTTAATCTTAAAATCACCCTCAAAATTAATGCCGTCACCGTAGCTTACATATTTAAGCGCATCTTCCCTGCTTTCGGCGCCGATATCAATGTACATATCACTCATTTTCGGAACAGCGGATTTTTCATCACCGTTTGTAAGATGAATCGGCTTTACACCGATAACACCGTTAAGACCGTTTCTGCCAACACATACACGCTTGCCCGGAAGAACCCTTCTGTCAATTCCGCCGACCTCGTCAAATTTAAGGTAACCGTCAGATGTTATATCCATTACCATAAGACCTACTTCGTCCATATGTGCCGACACCATAAGCTTGCTTTTTGCAGACTTTTTTCCTTTTTTAAACACAATAAGGTTGCCGAGATTATCCGTTTTAATATCATCGGCACAGTCTTTAATCTCGTTAATTATAAGATTGCGAACATTAACCTCATCACCCGAAATACCGTTGCAAAGGCAAAGCTGTTCAAGCAATTTTATGTCAATCATTGAAAGCACCTCCGCATTTAATGTATTCGGCAATAAGCTTTGCCGTATTGTCAACATCAGCTACAGAAATAACTTCATTCTGTGTATGCATATATCGCTGTGGAATTGATACAACAGCAGTTTTTACACCTTTTCCGCTGATTGTAATATGGTCTGCATTCGTACCTGTTCTGCCTGCTATCGGTTCAAGCTGATACGGTATATTTTTATTCTTTGCAACGCTTTCAAGCGATTTGCTCATTTCTTTGTTGAGAATTGAAGAAATGCAAATCATAGGACCTTTGTCGAGTTCAACCGTAGAATAGAATCCCGAAACATCCGGCTGAGACGCAAAACTCACATCAACAACAATCGACTCGTCCGCTTCAACGGTAAAAGCACCTGTTTTAGCACCTGTGCCAAATGTTTCTTCCTGAGAGCTTAAAAGGATAATTACTTTATAATCTGTTTCATCGTCTTTTAATAACTCCGCACACTTAATAAGTGATGCAACACCGCATCTGTTATCAAGGCAAGGTGCAACAATTCTGCCGTTCAAAAGATTTGCAGGCTTTGAGGCAAATGTCAGCATATCACCGAATGAGATGAGTTTATTAACTTCATCATACGGCAGACCGAAATCAACCCAGATTTTGTCGGTTGGCATAGCCTTGTCCTCTTTTCCGTCGGAAAGATGAGGAGGCATACAGCATACAACACCTGTTATATCAGGATTGTTCTGCAGACAAAGCAGAGTATCGGCAAGAGTTCTTGCGTCAATTCCTCCGCACGGAGAAACTTTTACAAATCCGTTTTCATTTATTTCGGTAACCATAAATCCTATGCGGTCAATGTGAGCGTCAAGCAATATGGTTTTATTTGAATTTTTGTTACCGCAAACAGCCATAAGACTGCCGTTTGATATTTTTATGTCATCCGTGTAGTCCGATAAAAACTTTTCGGCAACAGACAAAGCGGGTTCTTCTCTGCCAGACACACCCGTTGCACAACAGAGTTCAAAAATAAGTTCTTTTGTGTTCATTGTATATATTACTTCAAAGCGTTGACAATTGACTTGAAGTGATTACCTCTTTCTTCAAAATTCTTGTAAAGACCGAAGCTTGCACTTGCGGGTGAAAGCGAAACAATATCTCCCTTTGTTGAACGCTCACGGGCAACAGCTACAGCCTCTTCCATATTTGTTACATTGACGATTTCAATTTCATCTGCGTCATAGTTTGAAGCCTCTTTAACGGCTTTTTCAATTTTCGGGGCAGTATCGCCGAGAAGAATAAGGAGTTTTACTTTATCGTTGATTACGGGGCCGAGCGGCTCATAAGGAATATGCTTATCATATCCGCCTGCAATAATGCAGATTTTCTGCTTGTAAAGTGAAAGTGTGCCGAGTGCGGTTCTTGTAGGACTTGACGCAATTGAATCGTTGTAATACTTAACACCGTCAACCTCTCTTACAAACTCTGCACGGTGAGCAACACCGCCAAAGGTCTTTGCAACAGCTGCCATTGTTTCAACATCTACAAGTCCCCACACGGCTGAAATAGCGGCAAGATAATTTTCTACATTATGCATACCGGGAATTTTGATGTCATGAATGTTCATAATACGGGTAATTTTTCCGTAGTCATTATAGCAGATTGTATCGCCGTCAAGAAAAGCACCGTTTGAAACATCTTGTTTTACAGAGAACTTTGCAAGCTGACCTCTTACGCTGTCAGAGAAACCGTTTGTGATTTCATTGTCAAGATTAAGGACAGCCTTTGAAAAAGCGTTTTGATGAAGAATGATATTTTTCTTTGAATCAATATACTCCTGCATATCCTTATGTATGTCAAGGTGATTTGGAGCAAGGTTTGTTACCACAGCGATGTCCGGACTTTTTCTCATAGAGATAAGCTGAAAGCTCGACAGCTCAACTACCGCAAAATCATCATCATTCACACTTTCAATATCCGGAAGAAGTGGCTTGCCGATATTGCCTCCGAGGTGAACATTAAGACCTGCCGCCTTTAAAAATTCCGAAATAATTGTAGTTGTGGTTGTTTTGCCGTCAGAACCTGTCACAGCAATAATTTTGCACGGGCAAAGGTCAAAAAACACTTCCATTTCAGATGTAAGAACAACGCCCTTGTTACGAAGTGCGACAAGCTCATTCTTATAAAAAGGAGTACCGGGACTTCTGAATACGATGTCGGCGTCAATCTCGGAAAGATAATTTTCACCGAGTAAAAGTTCTGCACCGTACTTTTTAGCCTTAATACCGTTCTGTCCCAAATCTTCAAAATTCTTCTTATCGCAAGCCGTTACTTTTGCACCTTTTTCGATAAAAAGCTTTATAAGCGGAAGATTGCTTGTACCGATTCCGATAAAAGTAACTTTTTTTCCTTTTATGCTGTCAAAAAATTTATCAGCCATAGCGTTCATTGTAAAATCCCCTCTACAATTAGTATTTTATGCCATTTTAGTATTTTATACCGTATTGGCAGGATTATGCCATACCTTTCAATTATACATTTTTAAAGTTACAATTTCAACCGTATACACCAATATTGCAATAATATTTTTAAAATGTTAAAATATAAGAGGTGATGTTATGCTGTACGATTTTATAATTATCAACAAAAACGATAAAACTCCGCTTTACAGGCAGATTTATATGTCTGTCAGAAAGTCAATTGAAACGGGCAGTCTTAAAAAAGGAACAAAGCTTCCGTCAATAAGGCGATTGAGTGCCGACCTTGATGTTTCAAAAACTACTGTCAACGGTGCATATGAACAGCTTTGCGCCGAGGGATATATTTCAAACAAGCCCCAGAGCGGCTACTATGTTGAGGCGCAGTTCAGCGATACACCCTCAAAAGCAGATAAAGCGTCATCTGCCGCAAACAAGTCAAAAAAGTATTATGAATATGATTTCAGCAGTAAAAGTATTGATGACGGTATAATCAATATAAACGAATGGAAAAAGTATGTAAAAGAAGTTTTAAATCAAAATTATCTGCTCACCTCATACGGTGAAGAACAGGGTGAAGAAATTTTGAGAAATGCGTTGCAAAAATACAGCTTAGGCACACGAAGCGTAAACACCTCCTACGAAAATATTATAGTCGGTGCAGGTACTCAGACTCTTTTGCACATACTCTGTTCACTTCTCGGTAATAATAAAAAAATCGCACTTGCGGATTACAGCTACATTCAGAGTGAATATGTGTTCAACAGTCACGGTTATGACATCAAATATTTTCGATGCGATAAATACGGAGCCTGTATTGATTCACTTGAAGAAATCAATCCCGATATAATTCTTTTAAATCCTAATTTTACCGTAAACAGCAACATTACAATGCCTGTTACACGCAGGCTTGAGATAATCAAATGGGCAAAAGAAAATAATGCTTTGATTATTGAGGACGATTATAACGGTGAGCTTAGATACAGCACGCATCCTATGCCGTGCGTGCAGAATTATGATACCGAAAACACGGTTTATCTTGGCTCTTTCTCAAAGATACTTCTTCCCTCTGTCAGAATCAGTTATATGGTTCTTCCGCAAAAATTAACCGATGAATACAACAAAATCAAAAAATACACCAATCAGACGGCGTCAAAAACGGAACAAATTGCCCTTGCAAAGTACATTAACAACGGCAAGCTTGATGTTCATCTGAGAAAAGCAAGAAGAATTTATCTTGAAAAAAGTAAGCTTATGCTTTCAAGCATAAAAAAATATTTCGGGACCTCCGTTAAAATTGTGTTCAACGAAACCTCTCTTTATGTTTCTCTGTTTTTCAAGGATAAAATAATCGGCGAAGCTGTTACAAAAAAAATTGATGACGCATCAATTAAAATTATGCAGTTCAACAAAGCCGAAAATATGATTGTGCTAAGTTTTTCGGGAATTAAGGACAAAAAAATCGAAAGCGGGATAAAATTACTTTATGAAACAATTGCAAATTAACATAACAAAACGGGACTGAACTCAGCCCCGTTTTCTCTGTGCAATCAGTTTTCACAACCGCATTTGTAAGAAGATGTATGAGAGGAGTCACAATCACCCTGATGTATTGTGCTCGGCGGAAAGAATGAATCTGTCGGAAAATCAATTTTACTGAAAACTTCACATGGGTCATCAGGTGTTGACGGACATTCCTTGCGGGGAACACAAAAATCATAGGACGGAATCATAATCTGAACATCTCTTTCAAGCCTTGTGATTGTAAAAATACCGATTGTGGCAAGCACTCGTTGTGTTTCAGGCTGTGCAGGCTCTCCGTCAAGATAATCAATAACGCAATTTGGAAATGTTCTGCAAACAACAGACGGATTTGCATTGTTGTAATCCTGAAGCTTTGCGGACAATGCCATTGGGTTTGAAACCTGAACCGTTGCTCTCGGCAGACAGCAGGGATATTTGCACGGACAATCCGAATCCGATGTATCGCAAACAACATCTTCGTCGCTGGAGAATGACTTTACGCAGCCCTCTCCGCCGTAAAGCACAACCCTTTTGCCGTACATTGCAATACCTGTAACGGTTTCGGGAATTGCACCTGCGGCTGTGTAGGCTTCTACGGTGACAGCGAAATAGTACATTATATCAACCGAATAAAAGCCACGGTGGAACGCAACAGGCTCAACCTCAACGGTAGATGTAATTATGCGCACATTGCTTATCTTTACGGAACAAGCCCCATCAATAATTTTTTGGTTTGCTTCGGTAAACATAACAGGCAGATTTGAAAGGCAGTCTTTTGCTCCGCAACTGTCATAGATTCGTGAAACATTGATGCAAACAGGTTCGCAGCCGTTGGTTTGCCCATTACCTTCGGCACATACATTTTCCGAGGAACAGAAAGGTACATCTGACATAAAAATAACCTCCGTAAAAGTATTGACAGTTCAATAAATGCACTGTAACAATACATTTTATGGAGGTTTTGATTTTTGGTGATTAACAGCCGAAAATTAACCGTAAAACGGGGCAAGTGTTTTATTAATGTTATTAAACAGATTAATCGGACTGCTGTTTGAATAGTTTGAAAGTGCTATATAAATTTGATTTTCGTCTTTGGTAAAAACAAGAGCGGCATTATATTTGTCGATTTTTCCTGTGTGAGAAACCGCATTACCTTCTTCTGATACAACAAAACCGTAGCCGTAATTGCCCTTGTACGGTGTTGTCATTTCTTTAAAAGATTTTTCCGAAATGAGCTTGTTTGTACAAAGAGCGTCAACCCATTTGAGTAAGTCGGGAACATTTGAAATTAAACCGGTTGCAGAATATCCTACACCCGGGTATAGAGTCCACGCATTATCGTAAATATCCTGATATCCTACAGCAAGCTTATCTGTGCTCTCAAAGCCTGTGTTCATCATTCCCGACGGTTTAAGGATATTCTCTTTAATATATTTTTCGTACGAGGTTTTGCTAGCCTGTTCGATGATATCACCGAGAAGAAAATATGCACTGTTTGAATACATATACTTCTCATCGGGTTCAAAATTAAGCTCCTGATCAAATATCCAGTCCATTACGGCTTTTTTATTTTTCTTTGCGGAATTTTCGGCTGAAACCTTATATTCAATCTGAGATTCGCTGTATGCATAAGTATTGGTATCACCGTCTTTGTTGATATAATCCTTTATGCCCGCTGTCATTGTAAGCAGATTTTTAACGGTGATTTTCTTGCCGTATTTATATGACGGAAAATATTTGTCGATTGTATCATCAAGTGAAAGCTTTCCCTCTTCAACAAGCTGCATAACCGCAACAGCAGTAAACTGCTTTGTGAGCGAAGCAATTCTAAAGCATGTGTCCGTAGAATTCTTTGTGTGCCTGTCCTTGTCGGAAAATCCGTTAGTGCCGATATACTCAAGAGCATTTCCGATTTTGACATAAACCGTTCCCCTGAATTTGTTATCGGTTATTATTGTATCGAGATTTTTGGAAATATCGGAAGATTTTCTTTTGAGTTCGGAATAGTTCCATGTAGGTTCTTGTTTCTGCTCATCGGAGGTTGCCGCCTTTGTTACAGGCTGTGAAGAAGCAACGGCGGTTGTTTTCTCGGTAGCGGATGCAGAAGACTGCGTGTCTTTTCCGCAGCCTGTAAAGCACACAGAAAAAGCTGTCAACAGAGAAATTGCAAGGCACAGAATTTTTTTTGATGATATAAGCACTTTAATCACCTCAGATTTTTTTCATATTACTGCAATAGTTCGCCATAAGAGTTTTTGTGCCGGCTTTGTCAAAGGCAATTTCAAGCATTGTATCATTGCCCATTTTCTCGGCTTTCATTACCATGCCCTTGCCGAATACCTTGTGCTGAACACAATCTCCGACATTGAACACTGCACCGCTCTTAACAGGAGGTTTTGTAAATCCAAATGATTTATTCGGTGAATACGAGCCACCCGACGATTTGCCGACGGAAACTTTTTCACCTGTTCCCGATGCAAAGCCGGAAGTCGCCTGTGTGAACATCTGCTTTCTTCCGCCGCTGTATTCAAGAAGATTATCGGGAATCTCGTTTAAGAATCTTGAACCCTTATTGTAGCTTGTTGAACCGAACAGCATTCTCGAATTTGTTTTTGTGAAATAGAGAATCTCCTTTGCTCTTGTAATTCCGACATAAGCAAGTCGCCTTTCCTCGTTGAGCTCATCGGGATTCATCATTGTTGCAATGGACGGGAACATTCCTTCTTCCATGCCTGCGATGAATACAACGGGAAATTCAAGTCCCTTTGCCGAATGTAATGTCATCATTACACAGGTATCTGCATCTGCATCGTAGTTATCAATATCGGTCTGGAGAGAAATTTCTTCAAGAAATGCAGAGAGGTCTGCCTCATCACCGTAGTCCTCTTCAAACTTCACAATATTTGAAGAAAGCTCTTCGATGTTTTCAATACGAACTTCAGGGTTGTCCTTTTCGGTATTAAGATACTGTTCGTATGATGTGTGTTCAATCACAAGGTTATATAATTCTGCAAGAGAATATTCGCCGCTCTGCTCGGCTTCAATAAGTCCGTCAATAAGTGCAACAAAAGCTTTGAGCTTTGCAGAGGCACGGGAAAGCTGCAGATAGTTATCCGCCTCCTTGATTACATCGTAAATGCTTTCGCCGAGTCCTGCGGCAATGTCTGCGGCATGGGAAACGGTTGTCGCACCTATTCCCCTCTTCGGAACATTGATAATTCTTGAAAGTCTGACATCATCATGAGGATTATTTATAACCTGAAGATATGCAACCATATCACGAATTTCTTCACGGTCATAGAATCTGTGACCGCCGATTACACGGTGCGGAACACCGCTTCGTGACAAAGCCTGCTCAATTGCGTTTGACTGGGCATTCATTCTGTAAAGAATTGCATAGTCGGAATATTTTCTTCCGTCGGCAACACCGTCAAGAATGGTCTGAGCAATGAAATTAGCCTCCTCACGTTCATTCTCGGCTGTATGTACCTTAATTTTCTCGCCCTGACCGTTTTCGGTCCACAAAGTTTTACCCTTACGCATTGTGTTATTTGAGATAACCTCGTTAGCGGCATTGAGGATATTCTGTGTACTTCTGTAATTCTGTTCAAGGCGAATCATCTTTGCATTCTTAAATGTATTTTCAAAAGAAAGAATATTTTCGATTGTAGCACCACGGAATTTGTAGATACTCTGGTCATCATCACCGACAACGCAGATGTTTCCGTATTTGCTTGCAAGCAGGCTTACAAACTTATACTGCACCTTGTTAGTATCCTGATACTCATCGACCATGATGTACTTGAACTGATTTCTGTAATAGTCAAGTATATCGGGTGCTGTTTCAAAAAGCTTTACGGTATTGCAAAGCATATCGTCAAAATCCATTGCGTCGGCTGTTTTAAGCTTTGTCTGATAGATTTCATAAACCTTTGCAATCTGTGCTTTTCTGCTGTCAAATTCGGCCTCCTTACGCATTTCTTCGGGAGTAAGCATTTTATCCTTAGCCTTTGAAATTTCGGAGAGGATTGATTTTACAGGCAAAGTTTTTTCGGCAATATTGAGTTGCTTTAAAATATCCTTGACGAGTTTTTTCTGATCGTCGGTCCCGTAAACCGTGAAATGACTTGTATAACCGATTCTGTCGCCGTATCTGCGAAGGATTCTTGCACAGGTTGAATGAAAGGTAGCCGCCCAGATGTCGGCACCGCCCTCGGGAACTGCCGCACAGATTCGTTCTTTAAGCTCTCCTGCCGCTTTATTGGTAAAGGTAATGGCAAGTATCTGCCACGGCTTGCAAAGCTCACACTGTAAAATATAGGCTATTCTGTTGACAAGGACTGTGGTCTTGCCAGAGCCGGCTCCCGCAAGAATGAGCAACGGACCTTCCGTGCAGAAAACTGCCTGTTTCTGCATATCGTTCATATGTGAAAAGTTTTTCTGAATTTCAGTCTGTAACATTATTATCCTGCCTTAAATTATTCTGCAAAAGAAATGGGCGAACGATGTTCGCCCTATGTTTGTTTAAATCAATTATTTTATGCTGTCATTGAACACTGTAAGCATATCGGATGCCTTTTCACCGATAATCATTGTTACAAAGTTGCCGTCTTTTGTAACCTTACAATTTTTAACCATCTGAAGTTCCTCGGCAGAATAAGATGCGTTCTGCTGAAAAATTGAATTGTAACGGTTTGTAAGAGCAGTTTCAACTCTTGAAGCGGCATCCGAATCAGTTGCCTCAACAAGAACTACCTCTGTGTTTTTGCTGTCTGTATCAGACTTGCCGACCTCAGCGGCAAACTGCTTGATGTCATCGGCATTTATGTTATAGTACTTGTACATATCTTCTTTTGTTTCATACTTGGTAGCATCTACACTGTACTCGGTGTTCATTTTATCCATAACATTGCCGAGATTAACTTCCTTTGCACCGCAACCGGCAAAGATTGAAAGACAAAGGATAAGAACAGCCGCAAATGAGATTACTTTTTTCATAAACTTACCTCCAAAATATTAAAAAAACAGCACCGAACTCCTAAGAGCTCGGTGCTGAATGGTCGAGGTGACAAGATTCGAACTTGCGACCCCATCGTCCCGAACGATGTGCGCTACCAAACTGCGCTACACCTCGTAGTAAAAAAGCCCCGAAAACTTTCGGGGCTGTGGCTGTGGAATAGGGATTCGAACCCCAACAAACAGAGTCAGAGTCTGTCGTGCTACCGTTACACTATTCCACAAGATGTAATTGCTACCGAACTTGCAACGATATGAATTATAAGACATATCGGGTTAAAAGTCAATACTTTTTTGAAAATTTTTTCAAAAAATTTCCGAATCTGTTCTGCGGCTTTTAAAAAGTGCGACAGCAATGGGATTTTTTACAAATAACAAGCTTAAAATTATCTTCGTATAGCTCGTATATCTTTTCCCTTAAAATTAAGTTGTTGAGCATTTCCGCAGATTCTTGAAACAAATCTTTGAGAATAATTATTTTCCAACTCCTTAACCGAGAGATTTGTATTTATGATTATAGGCTTGTTTGATAACATTCTTGAATTAAAAATATTGTAAAACTGTGACACGCCAAACTGAGAATGAAATTCCGTTCCGAGGTCGTCTATAATGAGAAGGTCGCAATCAACAAGTATACTAAATGCGGAGTCATCATCATTGTTTGAAAAATAATTTTTTTCAAGTTTAGAAACAAGCGACGGAGCAGAAGCGTAAATTACACCGTATCCTTTCTTAATTACTTCATTGGCAATTGCAAGCGACAGATGAGTTTTACCGAGTCCGGTTGCCCCCTTCATAAGTATGCTTTTTGAATGCTCATTAAATTTTTCGGCATAATTTTGGCAGAAATTAAAGACTCGACTCATAAGGTCATAGTTAGACAGTTTAAGTTCAGGATCTACTGTTTTATCATAATAGTCAAGATTAAAGCTTTCAAATGTAGAAAGCGACAAGGGTGCATATCTGTTAAGTTCTGCACACGCACAAGAAATAAGTGCCGATTTCATACACGAACATCTTACAGTCTTGCCGTTAATGTCATAGTAACCCTTGTCTTCACACTTTTTACAAAAATATTTTGGTTCAAAATAATTAGCAGGATATCCGTTATCTGTAAGAATCCTCTTGACTTCCGCCTGCATTGCAAGATCTTTGTCACGAAGTTTCTCTACCTCAACTTTTACATCTCCGCCTGCAAGAACTGCACGGGCGGTTTTGATTCCGCTCATGGAAATCTGCTTTTCAAGCTCTTTCACACGGGGAAACCTTTCATACACCTCTTCTTTTCTTCTTTCTGCTGCCTTTTCGGCATTAAGCCTGCGTTCATGTAATATATCCGAAGCGGCCTTATAAACACTGTTGCTGTATCCCATACTAACCTCTTATTTAAAATCTTCCAGTAAATTAATTTTTTCAAATTCACTAATATCGTAAGACGACGCCTGCTTTTGCGACGGCTTATTTACTGACTTTTCATATTTATTAAGTTCATCAATTGTGTGAACATTGCTTGCGTGCCAACGCTTAAGGATTCCGTCAATGTAACGGAAATTCATTGTTCCCTTTGTATCAACACATCTTTCATATGCCTCTCTGAGCATTTCGGGAGAAAACTTCCATTCAGTCACCCACTTGTTGCCGTATTCAAGCTGTTTTTTAGTAGGTGAACCAACATTTTTAAGTCCGAACGCTTTTGAAACGAGAGAAAAATTAGCTGTAGTTTTCTGAATTTGTTCAATCTTGTTTTCTGCCGCCTCAAGCGAATATATTCCGTCATTTGCCCATTGCACACCGATATTCTCGATAGTTCTGATATTGCCCTTATCAATGCTTACACAATAATGAATGAGCATAAAGATTACATCAAGCGGAAGTCCGCAGGTATCTTTGAGCATAAGCAATGTTGAAATATCGGAATTTGAAAGCACTTTTCCGAGTGTTGTCTGCGTTTCTTCAACAAGCATCTTAAGTTCTTCATCAACTGCAAGCCTTTGTGCCGTAAAAACAAAATCCGGCTTTTGCGGTCTTGTTGCAGTGAAAACTTTTTTAGGCTCTTCAGGCTGTTCAATGTCAGGTTGTTCTTTCTCCTGCACTACAGTATGCTGAACAGTCTGTTCGGGTTGAGAAACCGTCTGCTGTGGTTGAGTTACAGGCTGAACAGGCTGCGACATTTGAACCGTTTGAACAGGCGTCTGTTGTACAGGAACAAATTCTTCTTCATTTTTTGCTGGCACAAGGGTATTGTCAATACGATTAAAAATACCCATACTAACCCAATAATCAAGTGCTTCGGGAATGTCTGTTACATTAACACCAGTGGCTTTTGATATTTCAGAATCATCAAATGATGTACCTGAATTACGAAGAACATACAAAAGAACCTTTAGCTTTACGCCATCGGAAAATTTAAGTCCTTCATCAACAACTTTTGTGGGAACTGCAAAAATTGAATTCCACGCTCCCAAATCTATAAAAATTGACATTATATCCTACTTTCTGTAAATTTGCTGTTTGTAAATGTCTGTTATAATATTTAGAATTGTTCCATCTTCTGAAAAGTTTGGAACATTAGCACATAGATTTAAATCGTAGCGATACTCTGCTTTGCTCGCAAGGAGCAGAGTATGCGACAGATTGCAATCTGTACATAGATTATAACATAAATTTTTGGTTTTAAAAATAAAAAAATAAAATTATCTGGATTTTTTTCTGTTTCTGTGATAATATGATTTCAAATTATGAAAAGAGGTATTACAATGAAATATTCATATTTTCCTACAGGAGTTTGTTCCAGACAAATTAACCTTGACCTTGATGACAACGGTAAAATTACAAACTGTGAGTTTGTTGGCGGTTGTGCAGGCAACACTCAGGGCATTTGTATGCTTGTTAAAGGTATGGACGCAAAAGACGCTGTTGACAGATTAAAAGGCATTGACTGCCGTGGCAGAGGCACATCCTGCCCCGATCAGCTTTCAAAGGCTCTTGTTGAAGCATTAAAACTTATCTAAATCATTTTCTGCATATAAGTTTCTTTATTATTCCGATAAGGAATTTTACTGCATAAGAAAATGCAATTACAAACAAGGTAATTATACTCATTATTGTTATGATAATGAACAAACACAACATAAAAACATCCCTGCAGATTTTTAATTTCATTATATCTGCAAGGATGTTATTTTTTTGGTTTATTATGTAGTATAGATATAGAGCAAAAAATTATTTTGAAAGGAAATAGTTCATCATTGTGAAGCCTTTTTCAATATAATTGCCCGTCTTTTTAGCCTCTTCTTCGCAGAATTTGCTTACGCCGCTTTCAACTTCGTTCTTGCTGTCATAGATAAGATAAGGAACAGGATTTGAAGTGTGTGTGCGAATAGAAAGAGGTGTGGGATGATCGGGACATACGAGTACGGCAAAATCATCAAATGTTCTGAGAAAATCAGTTACAGGCTTGAGAATATGCTCATCAATGAGTTCAATTGCCTTAACTTTGTTTTCTATCTCTCCCCTATGACCACATTCGTCAGGAGCTTCAACATGGATATAAACGAAATCTGCACCGTTTTTGAATTCATCAATGGCGGCTTTGCACTTTCCGTCAAAGTTTGTATCAATGTAACCTGTTGCACCTACAACATCAACGCTCTTCATACCTGCACAAATTGCAATGCCTTTGAGAAGGTCAACAGCAGAAATCATACTGCCCTTTTTGCCGAACTTGCCGAAGAAGCTGTCAAGAGCGGGTTTTGTACCCTCGCCCCAGAGCCAGATTGAGTTGGCAGGACGAAGTCCTTTTTCAGCTCTTGCCTTGTTTACAGGATGATTCTTGAGCAAATCATAGCTTTTCTTCATCAAATCATAGAGAGCGGCAGTATCGTCGCCCTTTGGAATGTATTCTTTAATTACACGACCTGAGATATCGTGAGGAGGTGTGAGTTCACCCGGATGCGGATTGCCGTTTTTCCATACAAGGCAATGGCGGTATGCAACACCCGAATAGAACTTAAAAATATCGTTGCCGAGCTTTTCCTCAACATAGTTGATAAGCTCTCTTGCCTCTTCTGTTGAAATATCGCCTGCACAGTAGTCAACCATAGACTTGTCCTCGTAGTTTTCTTCATCGGACAGAGTTACAAGGTTACATCTTAATGTTACATCGGTGTCTTTAAGGTCAATACCGATACTTGCCGCCTCAAGCGGAGAGCGGCCGCTGTAATAAACAGCAGGTTCGTAACCGAGAACAGAGAGGTTTGCAACATCGCTGCCGGGCTTAAGTCCTTCGGCAACGGTTTTAACCATTCCGACCTCGCCCTTTGAGGCAAGGTAATCCATACAAGGCTTATTAGCCTTTGCCATTGGAGTTGAATTATCGAGCTGTGGGTTTGGCTCATCAGCCATACCGTCACAGAGCATTACTAAATACTTCATACCGATTCATAGCCTTTCCGTATAATATGAAATTTATTTCTGAAGTGTGCCAAGACTTGCACACTTTAAATATGCGTTGATAAAGCCGTCAAGATCGCCGTCCATAACAGCCTGAATGTTACCTGTTTCAAAGCCTGTTCTGTGGTCTTTTACCATTGTATATGGCATAAACACATAGCTTCGGATCTGTGAACCCCAAGTAATTTCCTTTTGAACACCCTTGATGTCTTCGATTTTTTCAAGATGCTCACGCTCTTTGATTTCAACGAGCTTTGAAATAAGCATATTCATAGCAACATCACGGTTTTGATACTGACTGCGCTCAACCTGACTGGCAACAACGATACCTGTAGGAATATGAGTAAGACGAACAGCAGATGAGGTCTTGTTGACCTTCTGACCGCCTGCACCGCTGGCACGGTAAACATCCATTTTGATATCTTCGGGAGGAATGTGGACTTCTGTATCTTTTGCAATTTCGGGCATAACCTCAAGAGATGAGAAGCTTGTGTGTCTTCTGCCTGCCGAGTCAAACGGAGATACACGAACAAGACGGTGAACGCCTGCCTCACTCTTTAAGTAGCCGTAAGCATTTTCACCTTCAACAAGAAGCACAGCACTTTTAAGTCCTGCCTCATCGCCGTCAAGGTAGTCAACTTCTTTTACCTTAAAGCCGTGAGCTTCTGCCCAACGAGTGTACATTCTGTAGAGCATTTCTGCCCAATCCTGAGCCTCTGTACCGCCTGAACCTGCGTGGAATGTGAGAATTGCATTATTCTTATCATATTCGCCTGTGAGCAAAGTCTGCAAACGCTGTTTTTCAAGATTTTCTTTAACGGCGTCAACTTCACTTTCAGCCTCTTCAAGAAGTGATTCGTCCTCTTCCTCATTTGCGAGCTCAATCAAAGCGTGGGTATCTTCATATTTGGAAACAAGGTTTTCATAAGCCTCAACCTTACCCTTTAAAGAACCTGTACGCTGTAGTACTTTCTGTGATTTTTCTACATCGTCCCAAAATCCCGGTTCGGTTGCCTTGAGTTCAAGCTGCTGAATCTCGGAGAGCATGCCTTTCATACCGAGTGCATCGGACAAATCGTCTATTTCAGGCTTGAGTGCCTGAAGCTTTAAAAGTAATTCCTCAAACTGTACCATAAACATGTACCTTTCTGAATTTAGTTTATTCTTTCACAATTAAACATTATAACAAAATTATCTTTAAAAGTAAAGAAAAACAGATATTTTGTTCACAAGTGAACTTATATACAAAAACAAGTTGCATTTGTCAATACTATTTGTTATAATTAGGGTGTATTGGTACACCATATGATGTACTATTTGGAGGTTAATAATGGAATTTACAGAATACAAATGTCCTGTATGCGGCGAGCAATTCAAAACGGGTGACGATGTTGTTGTATGCCCTGAATGCGGAGCACCGCATCACAGAGAATGTTATGAAAAAGAAGGTCACTGCCATTTTGCAGACAGACACGGCGACGACTTCTCTTTTGAAAAAGAACAAGTCGAAGAGGCTGATAAGCAGGCTGAACAGAATGACGAAAACGGTACAGTAACCTGCAAACGCTGCGGAACGGAAAACCCTAAGGAGCTGTTCTATTGTAGTAACTGCGGAGCACCGCTTTACGGAAACAACGAGGAAGCACAAAATTTCGGACAGAATCAAAATAACGGTCAGCCTAATCCGAATTTTAATCAGAATCAGGGTATGCCGCCGTTTGGTGTTCCGTTCGGACAAGCAAATCCGCAGATGGCAGCCGCTTTTGATCCTATGGCAGGTATGAAGAGCGATGAACCTCTTGTTGATGATATTACAGCAGGTGAGGCTGCTAAGTTCATTGGCAAGAATACACCTTACTATCTGAGAGTTTTCAGCTTTATCAAAAAGTTTAAAAAGAGCAGATTCAATTTTACCGCATTTATTTTGTCGGGAATTTATTTCCTTTACAGAAAAATGTATGCTTTGGGAATACTTTTCTCGGTGCTGACATTCGGCTCTACAATCGCATCTGGCTATATAAGAACTCTTCCTGCTTGGCAAAATATATACAATAATTTACTTCAAGCACAAAAGACAGGTCAGATTGTTTCATTCACAAATAATTTCGGACTTTCAACCGAAGATTTTCTGCTGTTCATCTCACCCCTGATTGCAAATGTAATTTCAATGGCAGTAATGGTGATATGCGGTTTGATTGCAAACAAATGTTATTACAACCATTCAATCAAGAAAATTAAAAAAATCAAAAGCACAACCGATAAAGAACTTCTTACAGAAGCACTTGAAACCAAAGGCGGAGTCAATCTTCCGCTTGCAATCTCAATTGTGGTTGCACTTATTATTGCGAATTATCTACCGATATTTTTCATGTAAATAAAACTCTAAAACAAAAAACAAAATAAAAACAGAAAGAAGGAACACTATGCGTATTACAAAAGCAGTTATTCCGGCAGCAGGTCTTGGAACACGAGTTCTTCCTGCAACAAAAAATATGCCAAAGGAAATGTATCCTATCGTTGACAAACCGACTATTCAGTTTATAGTTGAGGAAGCTGTTGCGGCAGGAATTACAGATATTCTTATCATTACAAACCGTGGAAAAGGTCTTATGGAGGATCATTTTGATGCTTCTCCCGAACTTGAAGCTTTGCTTGAAAAGAGCGGCAAAACTGAATTTCTTGAAACAGTAAGAAATATTTCAAACCTTGCAAACATTTCTTTTATCAGACAGAAAGAAATGAAAGGTCTTGGACACGCAGTTCTCAAAGCAAAATCTTTTGTAGGCAATGAACCTTTTGCCGTTATGTACGGTGACGGTGTTATCACAGGCAAGGTTCCTGCAATCAAACAACTCATTGATCATTACGGTGAATACGGTGAAGGCGTTGTAGGTGTTAAAAAGGTTGACGCCAAAGACATTCATAAGTACGGCTCGCTCAAAGTTGAGCATATGCACGACAATGTTTTTGCCTGCACCGATATGAAGGAAAAACCGCAGACTCCCGAAGAAGTTCTTTCTCTTTATTCAATTCTTGACAGATGCGTTCTTCCGGCAGAGATTTTCGAAATTCTCGAAAATACTAAGCCCGGAATTGGCGGAGAAATTCAGCTTACAGACGCAATGAGAGAGATTGCAACAACAAAAGGAATGACAGCCGTTGAGTTTGAGGGAAAGAGATACGATATGGGCAATAAATTCGGAATCTTGCAGGCTCAGATAGAAATTGGACTTGAACATCCCGAAACTAAGGATTTATTGAAAGATTACATAAAAAATCTTGCAAAAACTTTGTAAAAAGCTATTGCAATTTTTGGAAAAGTGCAGTATAATGTGCTGCAGTTGAATATTGGATTTTGAAAATCAAAGAGGATTTCACATCAAAGCGTTGTGAAATCCTCTGTTTGTTTTTTAAGAACTATTGCAATTCTTTGTTATTCAATTGTAATTTCATAAGGACAGCAGTTTTCATATATATAGTATGATTTGAATCCGGCTTTAAAAGCAAGCTCTATCCCCTTTTCGATATCTCTGCCGACATCATTTACATTGTGTGCGTCACTTCCGAGGGTTATGTACTTACCTCCAAGGTCGTGATAGCGTTTAATTTCATCATACGCAGGGAGAGTTTTACCGAGTCCTTTGAAAAGTCCCGAAACATTTATTTCAAGTGCTTTATTGTTTTTGATAAGTGTTTCATAAATAAGGTCAATTTTATCTCGGTACGGTGAAAGATCCGGAATAATGCCCGTGTCACGCTTTATATATCTTAAAGGATATGTAAGATGTGCAAGAGTACAAAAGCTGTCAAAAGAGGCGGTTTCGAGAAGCTCGTCAAAGTACATATCGAGAATTATATGTGCATCTTCTTTTTTGAAATCCATATAATAAAAATCCGGTCTGTTTCTCAGGTTATGCACGGATGCGATTATTATGTCAAAATCTCCAAAACAAAGTGCTTTTTTTGTACATTCGGCATTGTGCATCGGCTCACCGAGTTCAAGGCCTCTCAGTATTTTGATTTTACCCTTGTATCTATCTTGCATAATCGAAGTTTCATAATTCGATTTTGGAATTAATTTGTTGAAATCTCCGTACTCACTTTCAGAGCCGAACGGAATTTCGGGAGCTTCGCAGTGGTCGGTGATTGCAAGTGCAAAAAGTCCCTTGTCAACGGCACTTTTACACATTTCTTCAACTGTATTTTCAGCGTCAAAAGAGTTGCTTGAATGGGTATGAATATCACATATTTTCATTAGTAAAACACCTCACAAAAAAGATGATAACATATGAAAAAAATTTTTTCAATATTGCACTTTACTTTATTAAAAATTAGTTATATAATATGCACAAATAAAGAAAAGCAGTTTTATGCAGAATCCCAACGAAAATCTGCATAAACAGGAGGTAAACAATGAAGGCAGTTATCACAGTAATCGGTAAAGACAGCGTTGGAATCCTTGCAAAAGTTTCAGAGGCCTGTTCAAAGGCTGATGTTAATATCGTGGAAGTAACACAGAGTGTTCTTCAGGATATGTTTGCAATGATTATGCTTGTTGAAATTGACAAGTCCAACATAGGATTTGAACAGCTTCAGGCTAACCTTAAGGCTGTTGGCGAATCAACAAACACAAAGGTTCATGTTATGCACGAGGACATCTTTAACAGCATGCACAGAATTTAATCTGAGCTACCGAATTGAAAGGATATACATAATATGTTAGAAACAAGAGATATACTTGAAACCATAAATATGATAGACAATGAAAACCTTGATGTAAGAACAATTACAATGGGTATTTCATTGCTCGACTGCATTGACGAAGACATTGACAAGGCTTGCACAAAGGTTTATGACAAAATCTGTCGCAGTGCTAAAGACCTTGTTAAAACAGGCGAAGACATTCAGAAGGAATTTGGTATTCCTATTATTCATAAAAGAATTTCAGTTACCCCTATCGGTATGGTAGCAGCTCCGTGTCAGAGCAAGAATGTTGTCAAGTTTGCCCACACTCTTGACAAAGCCGCAAAGGAACTCGGCGTAAATTTCATCGGCGGTTATTCCGCTCTTGTACAGAAGGGTTTTGCAAGCGGTGACTACGCTCTTATCGAGAGTATTCCACAGGCCTTGAGCGAAACCGATTTCGTTTGTTCATCCGTAAATATCGGTTCTACTAAGGCCGGTATCAATATGGATGCTGTTAAGATGATGGGTAAAGTCGTTAAGCAGGCTGCGGAAGTTACAGCCGACAGAAACTGCATCGGAGCCGCAAAGCTCGTTGTATTCTGTAATGCTCCCGAAGACAACCCGTTTATGGCGGGTGCTTTCCACGGCGTCGGCGAAGCCGATACCGTTATCAATGTCGGCGTATCGGGTCCCGGCGTTGTAAGAGCCGCTCTTGCAAAGGACGGCGCAGGAAAAGACATCACGGAAATTGCAGATATGGTTAAGAAAACTGCATTCAAAATCACCCGTATGGGACAGCTTGTTGCAAGAGAAGCAAGCAAGCGACTTTGTGTTCCCTTTGGTATTGTTGACCTTTCACTTGCCCCGACACCTGCTGTCGGTGACAGTGTTGCATATATTCTTGAGGAGATGGGACTTGAAGTGTGCGGATGCCACGGTACAACCGCTGCACTTGCACTTCTTAACGATGCTGTTAAAAAAGGCGGCGTTATGGCTTCTTCCCATGTCGGCGGTCTGAGCGGTGCTTTCATCCCTGTTTCTGAGGATGCAGGTATGATTCATGCCGCTACTGAAGGTTACCTTGATATTACAAAGCTTGAATCAATGACAGCCGTATGTTCGGTTGGTCTTGACATGATTGTAGTACCCGGTGACATCACTCCCGAGGTTATCTCTGCAATTATTGCAGATGAGGCTGCAATTGGTATGGTAAATACCAAAACAACTGCGGTAAGACTTATTCCGGCTATCGGAAAAAGTGCAGGCGAAGAACTTAATTTTGGCGGACTGCTCGGCAGAGGTCCCGTTATGCCTGTAAGGAAAGGTTCTCCGGAGGTATTCATTAAGCGCGGCGGAAGGATTCCGGCTCCGCTTCAGGCACTTAAAAACTAATTTTTCACGGGGGTGGTATTGTGGAAAATATGATTAAAAAAATCGTTGATGCCGACAACGAAGCCAAAGCCATGGAAAAGGATACTCTTGAAGAAAAAGAGGAACTTTCCAAATCTATAGAAATCGAGACAAAGAAAATCTACGATGACTATATGGCAAAAGCTGAAGAGGTTGTGAAACGCAACGATATTCAGGAAGCAAAGAAAGCTGAGCAGCAATGGGAAGAAATTCAGGGCAAGCACAATTCAGTGCATATCAAGCTTGACTCTGATTTTAAACTCAACTGTGACAAGTGGGTTGACGAAATCGTCAAAAGAACAGTTGCACAGTAACTTTCCATTTACTGTTTACAAGGAGGTGTATGCGGATAATGTCAAAAACTTCGTTTGCAGTTCTGACAAAAGCAAGGTCAAAGTTCGGTAACAGACTTACCGAAAAGGATTACCAAAGCTTGCTTGCCTGCCAGAGTGTCGGAGAGATTATGTCGTATCTTAAAAATAATACTCATTACTCCAAGGCTCTGACGGATGTCAGTGAGCGTGAAATTCACAGAGGAAGGCTTGAGGCTCTTTTGAGGCAAAACCTTTTCTATGAATTTGACTCTTTGTGCAGATACGATTCGAGTGTAAGCTCGGGGTTGTCATCGTACATTATCTCGACATTAGAGGTTGAGCAGATTGTAAGATTTCTTATCCTGCTCAGTTCAAACTCAACGGACAAGTTTATTTACCAGTTTCCGGGTTATATTTCAAAGCATACGGAAATTGATGTCAACAAGCTTGCCCATGCAAAAAATTATGAAGAGTTTCTGAACGCCACACAGTCCTCCCAATTCTACGATATTCTCAAGCAATTTTCTCCCGATGAGAAAAATCGACTTCCGATATCGGACATTGAGAACAAGCTGTATGACTTAGTGTTCGGAAAGTTGACCAAACTGATTAAAGCAACAACCAAAGGACAGGAAAAGCGTGAGTTAATCAACTTTTTCTTCACGATTAACGACTATAATATTTTCTCAAGAATTTTGAGATTGAAAAAATATTATAAGCTTTCTCCCGATGACATCAAATCAAATCTTCTGCTTAATTACACTAATCTCAACGAAAGAACCATTGATATGATGTGTAAGGCAGAATCTTCCGGAGAGATATTTTCTATTATGCAGAACACTCACAACGGAAGACTGATTGATAAAATCGGGTATGTCTATGCAAGCGATATTTCGCCAAGAGTAAAATACAGGCTTGCAAAGAAAAATATGCACTTTTCCAACAACCCTTCGGTTGTAATGATTTCATATATGTTTGTTGCCGAAACAGAGCTGATGAATATTGTCACTCTGATTGAAGGCACAAGATATGAACTTGACAATAAACTTACGCAGTCATTGCTTATTAAATAAAAAATGTGATGACTGTTAAGAAGAGGTGATTAAAATTTGGCTGTTTCAACCATGCAGGCCGTAAGCATTATCGGGCTTACAAATGATATTGATAATGTAATATCGGTACTTGGTGAATCAGGTGTGTTCCATCCCGATGATGTTTCATCCTTTTACAGCAACACAAAGGATTTTACGCATCTGCAATCAAAAAACATCTATGCTGAACCTCTTAACACTCTTAAGGCAACATTAAGTCTTACAAAACGCAAGTTTAATCTTGTTGATGTAAGTGACTTTAATCCGACCTTTAAAGAAATTGAACTGTTTACAAATCAAATAAACAGCGACATTGAAGTTCTTGCAGATGACAGGCTGTTTGTTGAAGAACAGCTGATGCAGGCAAAGGAAAATCTTGTTGAAACCACTCACTTTGTCGGACTTGGGGTTGAAATTGAAAAGGTTTTAACCTTAAAGTATATCAGTTCACGCTTTGGCAGACTGCCTAAGGAAAGCTTTGAAAAGCTTTCAGCCTATAAAGATAATCCTTATGTAGATTTTATTGTCTGTACCGAAGACAAATCACACTATTGGGGTGTTTATTTTGCTCCGATTGATAAAACCGAGGAAATTGACAGAATCTTTTCGGGATTATATTTTGAAAAATGCGATGTTCTCGGAGTTAATGACACACCGAGAATTCATCTGAAAAAACTTGAGAGTCTTATCCCCCACCTTGAGGAAAAGCTTAAAGAAGCTCAAAAACGGGTTGACGATTATGTTGACAAATATGAGGTTAGAATCTGTAAATACCTTTCTAAGCTTGAAGAGCTTAATCTTTATGCTAAAATCCGCACCAAAGCATTGCAGTACAGCAAAAGCTTTATCATTGTAGGTTGGGTTCCTACAGAGGATGCTAAGCCTCTCAGACGCAGACTCAAAAAAATTGCCAGCGTCAATGTAGATTTTTCAGACGGCAAGACGGAGATTGCAAAATCACCGCCTGTCAAACTCAAAAACTGTTTCCTTGCAAAACCGTTTGAATTTTACACAGAGATGTACGGTGTTCCGAAATATAACGAAATTGACCCGTCGCTCTTTATCGCTATCACTTATGTCATTATATTCGGCATAATGTTTGCTGACCTCGGTCAGGGCATCTGTGTATCAATTGTCGGTGCGCTTATGTGGAAACTCAAGAAAATGAAAATCGGTAAGATTCTTGTGCCGTGCGGAATTTCTTCTGCGATATTCGGCTGTGTGTTCGGAAGTGTGTTCGGATTTGAGCATGTACTCGATCCTCTTTACAAGGCACTTTTCGGACTTGATGAAAAACCGATTGAAGTAATGTCATCAAACTCAATTGTTATGATTCTTCTTGCGGCTGTTGCAATAGGTATTTCGCTTGTTGTGGTTGCTATGGGACTTAATATTTACAGTTCCTTTAAGCAGGGAGATGTGGGAAGAGCCTTGTTCGGATCAAGCGGTTGCGCAGGTCTTGTATTCTACTGTTCAATTATTTTCGGTGTTGCAGGACAGCTTGTGCTCGGTCTTCAGGTATTCTCACTTGCATACATTCTTTGCCTTATCGTTCTCCCCTATCTGCTTATCTTCTTTGGCGAACCTCTCGGACTTCTTATTGCAGGAGAAAAAGACTGGCAGCCCGAAAGCTGGGGCGGATATATTCTTGAGCATGCTATCGAGTCAATCGAATTTTTGCTTGAGTATGTTACAAACACGGTAAGCTTTTTGAGAGTCGGTGCATTCGTTCTTGTACACGCAGGTATGATGACGGTTGTTTTCGTACTTGCACAGACAGCTCCGGCAGTTGCATACTGGCCCGTAGTTGTCTTTGGTAATGTTTTTGTAATGGTTCTTGAGGCGCTTCTTGTTGCAATTCAGGTTTTAAGACTTGAATATTACGAGATGTTCAGCCGTTTCTATTCCGGTGAAGGCAGACCTTACGAACCTGTTAAATTAAATATTGATTGATAATTTTTTGGAGGTATTATTATGTTATTCAATTTAATTATGTTAGCTGTTCCGGTAGTATTCCTTTGTGCGTCTGCAATTCTTGCAGTAAAGGCTTTTGAACACGGCAAGAGCAGAAAGAAAACAGTTCTTACTCAGATTTGCTCATTCGCTGCTGTATTTGCATTCTGCATGGTATGCCCTATCGTAGCAAGCGCTGCTACAGGTGACGCCGCTGCCGCTACATCGGGTATGGCTGACGGTCTTGCATATATTGGTGCCGCTCTTGCAACAGGTCTTTCATGTATCGGCGGCGGTATTGCCGTTGGTAACGCTGCTCCTGCCGCTATCGGTGCTACAAGTGAAGATCCTAAGGCATTCGGTAAAGCAATCATCTTCGTTGTACTTGGTGAAGGTATCGCTATTTACGGTATGCTCGTTTCAATTCTTCTTATCTTTGCAAGATAATTTAAGCGATTTAAGTTTCGTTAAGGATTGATTATTATGAAATTTTTTCTTATAAGTGATAATGTCGATACCAAAATGGGTATGAGATTTGCAGGTATTGAAGGCGTAGTTGTTCATCAGGAGGATGAGGTACGCAGTGAGCTTGAAAAGGCTATGAACAGGGATGATATTGCAGTTATTCTTATTACGGAAACACTTGTTTCGCTCTGTCCCGACCTTATTTATGACCTCAAGCTTAACCGCAAACAGCCGCTTATTGTTGAAATTCCCGACCGTCACGGTAACGGAAGAACCAAGGACAGTATTACAAAATATGTTCAGGACGCAATCGGCGTAAAGCTGTAATTATCACATATCTGAATCTATTCAGGGAGGTTATTTTTAATGGAAAACTCCAAAAACAAAACAGATAACTTTCTGAAAGCCATTAAAAAATATGCTGATGAACAAAGAAGTGCCATGCAGACAGAGGTTGCTCAGCTTAAAGAAGAAAAGCTGAAAGAGGCAACCGAAAAAGGCAGACATGACAGCGAAAAATATATCAAGGACAAACTTGAAGAATCAAGAAACAGACAGACGGGTATTCTTGCAAAGAAAATTCAGGAAGGTCAGAAAAAACTGTTTCTTGAAAGAGCTGAAATGACGAAAAGCGTATTTAAAAAGGCTGAGGAAAGACTTGTTGAATACACAAAAACATTAGAATATACAAACAGCCTTGTTAAAAGTGCAAAGGAAGTTGCTAAGCTTTTTGCAGACAACGACTGTGTTGTTTATGTCAACGAAAGAGATATGAAGAACTCAGACAAAATCAAGGCAGTTTTTGCAGGAAGCACCGAGGTTGTTGCCGACAAATCAATTAAAATCGGCGGAATCAAAGGCTTTTGCAAGGCAATGAATATTGTTGCCGATGAAACTCTTGACAGCAAGCTCTATGCACAAAAAGAATGGTTTATTGAAAATTCCGGACTGAGTGTGCTTTAATCTTGCTGACTGTTAATTTCTTTTGAAAGAGATGGTAATAATATGGAAAACAACAATGTTATATATGGAATAAACGGACCTGTTGTTACCGTAAAAAATACCGACAGCTTTGAGATGATGGAAATGGTTCATGTAGGCAAGCAAAAGCTTGTCGGTGAAATCATCGGTATTACAGACGACATCACAACTATTCAGGTTTACGAGGAAACAACAGGACTTAAACCGGGTGACCCCGTTGAGGGTACCGGTGCTCCTATGAATGTTCTTCTCGGCCCCGGTATTATTGATAACATCTTTGACGGTATTGAAAGACCGCTAAAGGCTATTGAAGAAGAAGCAGGTGCGTTTATTAACCGTGGTTCTTCGGTTTCTGCTCTTGATGACAAGAAGCTGTGGAATGTTACAATGAAGGTTAAAGTCGGTGACAGGCTTGAGGGCGGTCAGATTTATGCTACTCTCCCCGAAACTCCTATCATTGAACACAGACTTATGGTTCCGCCTGAGCTTTCGGGTGAAGTTGTAAAGGTTAATCCCAACGGCGACTACAAGCTCTTTGATACAGTTGTTGTAATCAAGGATGACGAAGGCGTTGAGCACAACCTTACCCTTTGTCAGCAGTGGCCAATCAGAACTTCCCGTCCTGTTAAGGAAAGACTTACATCATCTGTTCCGCTTATCACGGGTCAGAGAGTTATTGATACTCTCTTCCCTATTGCAAAGGGCGGTACAGCAGCTATTCCGGGCGGTTTCGGTACAGGTAAAACAATGACTCAGCACCAGCTTGCAAAATGGTGCGACGCCGATATCATCATCTATGTCGGCTGCGGTGAGCGTGGTAACGAGATGAGCCAGGTTCTTGAGGAATTCTCAGAGCTTATTGACCCAAAGTCACAGCGTCCTATGACCGACAGAACCGTACTTATCGCCAACACATCAAATATGCCTGTTGCGGCTCGTGAGGCTTCAATTTACACAGGTATTACTCTTGGCGAATATTACAGAGATATGGGTTATCATGTTGCCATGATGGCTGACTCAACATCCCGTTGGGCTGAGGCTCTCCGTGAGATTTCAGGCCGACTTGAAGAAATGCCTGCCGAAGAAGGTTTCCCTGCGTACCTTCCTTCAAGACTTGCCGAGTTCTATGAGCGTGGCGGTCGTGCCGAGGTTCTCAGCGGCGGCGAAGGTTCTGTAACGCTTATCGGTGCGGTTTCTCCGCAGGGTTCAGACTTCTCTGAGCCTGTAACACAGAACACAAAGCGTTTTACAAGATGCTTCTGGGCTCTTGATAAGGCTCTTGCTTATTCAAGACATTATCCTGCAATTAACTGGATGGACAGCTACAGCGAATATTTTAACGACCTTGACCCATGGTTTAAGGAAAATCTCGGTGAGGATTTCATCGAATACAGAAACAGAATAAGCGCACTTTTACAGGAAGAAAGTTCACTTATGGAAATCGTAAAGCTCATCGGTTCGGATGTACTCCCCGATGACCAGAAGCTTGTAATTGAAACAGCAAGAGTAATTCGTGTCGGTTTCTTACAGCAGAACGCTTTCCATGCCGATGATACTTATGTTCCGCTTGAAAAGCAAAAGCTTATGATGAAAACCATTCTTCATCTTCATGCCAAAGCTAAGGATATAGTTGCTCAGAATATTCCGCTTTCAAAGATTCTTAACCTTGGTCTGTTTGATAAGCTTACAAAGATGAAGTATGATATTCCTAACAGCAAGCCTGAAATGTTTGACGATTACATTAAGGAAATTGACGAAAAGCTTGCTGCAATTTCTTGATAAGGAGGGAACGCAATAATGATTATAGATTATGTAGGCGTTAAAGAAATTAACGGCTCTCTTATAGTTATGGACGGTGTTAAGGGCGTTTCCAACGAGGAAATTGTTGACATTCGTCTTGATAACGGTACAATGCGTCAGGGTCGTGTCGTTCAGATTGAGGGCGAAAGAATAGTTGTTCAGGTTTTTGAGGGTACAAGAAGAATCAGCCTTAAAAACACAAGAACAAGACTTACAGGTCATCCTATGGAGATGCCTCTTTCCCCTGAAATTATCGGCCGTGTACTTGACGGTGCGGGCAAACCTATTGACGGACTCGGAGATATTTTCCCTGTTAAAAAGGCTAATATCAACGGTACTCCTATCAACCCTGTTTCCCGTGTTTATCCTAAAAACTACATCAACACTGGTATTTCAACAATTGATACGCTTATGACTCTTATCAGAGGTCAGAAGCTGCCTATCTTCTCCGGCTCAGGTATGAAACACAATGACCTTGCCGTTCAGATTGTAAGACAGGCTAAAATCAGCGGTGCAAACAGCTCTAACTTCGGTGTTGTATTTGCCGCAATGGGTGTTCAAAAAGATGTTGCAGAATACTTTAAGAAGAGCTTTGAAGAAAGCGGTGTACTTTCAAGAGTTGTAATGCTTTTGAACCTTTCAAATGATCCTATCATTGAAAGAACTCTTACACCGAGATGTGCTCTTACAATTGCTGAATATCTTGCATTTGAGCTTGATATGCACATTCTCGTTATTATGACCGATATGACATCTTATGCCGAGGCTCTTCGTGAGTTCTCGTCATCAAAAGGTGAAATTCCGGGCAGAAAGGGTTACCCCGGCTATCTTTATTCTGACCTTGCATCACTTTATGAGCGTGCAGGTATGATTAAAGGTCACAACGGTTCTGTTACACAGATTCCGATTTTGACAATGCCTAACGACGATATTACTCATCCTATCCCCGACCTTACAGGTTACATTACAGAGGGACAGATTGTTCTTGACCGTTCACTTCAGGGACAGGGACTGTATCCGCCTGTTAATGTTCTTCCTTCCCTTTCCCGTCTTATGAAGGACGGTATCGGTGAGGGTTACACAAGAGCCGATCACCAGCCTCTTGCAAACCAGCTTTTTGCTTCTTATGCAAAGGTAATTGACGCAAGATCGCTTGCATCTGTTATCGGTGAAGAGGAGCTTTCTCCTACTGATAAGAAGTACATTGAGTTTGGCAGATTGTTTGAATCAAAGTTCGTTAATCAGGGCTTTAATGAAAACAGAAGTATTGAACAGAGTCTTGACCTTGGTTGGGAATTGCTTTCAACATTGCCGAGAGCAGAACTTGACCGTGTTGACGATGCTTTACTTGATCAGTACTATAAGGGTGACAAATAATCGTTTGAAGAAAGGAGTGTGAGCATTTATGGCAGTACAGACAGTACCTACCAAGGGTAATCTTATGAATACTAAGAAATCCCTTGCACTCGCCAAAAACGGCTATGAACTGTTGGACAGAAAGCGTAACATTCTCATCAGAGAAATGATGACGCTTATCGACCATGCAAACGCAATCCAGCAGAAAATTGATGACGCTTATGCAGAGGCTTACACAGCACTTCAGACGGCAAATGTTACCAACGGCTTTTGTGAAGATATTTCTAACGCTATTCCCTATGAGAACGGCTTGAAGCTTGATTCAAGAAGTGTTATGGGTGTTGAAATTCCGATTCTCACTATTGAGGAACGAGAGGACCATAACTACCTACACTACGGTCTGCGCACAACAAATTCGGCAATTGATAAGGTTTATACGAAATTTACCGAAGTTAAAAATCTTACAGTTGAGCTTGCCGAGATTGAGAACAGCGTTTACCGCCTTGCCGATTCAATCAAGAAAACTCAGAAACGAGCAAATGCTCTGAAGAACATTATGATTCCCCGTTTTGAGGAAACAGTTAAGTTCATTTCAGATGCTCTTGATGAAAAGGATCGTGAGGAATTCAGCCGACTCAAGGTAATCAAGAAGAAAAAGCAAAAAGATGCTGCTTTGAAAAAAGCTAAAGAATTAAGTGCTGAAAGCGCATAAATTATCAGCCCGACCGCAGATTTGGTCGGGCTGTTTTAATGCGTCAACAAAACAAAACGGATTGGCATTTTTATTGAGCCAATCCGTTTTGTTTTAGATGTTGTGAATAATCTGTTGTTTCTTTTTTGTTCGGTATTTTATAAATACCGAAACAATACATTCTGCAAAAACAACTATTGCAATCCCTGAAATAAGGTAGGCAAACATACCAAATGATGCCTTTGCCATAACAATTCCAAGTATGTCTGTTCCCTGTTTTATTGGTACGCTTATGCTGTTAATTGATTGATATGCCCAACACCATGCGATAATACCGTTGATAATGTTAGACACAGCAAGTGTAGCAATAACAACACCGTATAATCGCATATTATTTATGTTATAATGAAATATAAATACAAGCAAAAGCTGAATCAACAAGAGAATAAAAAATACAATCGAATTTCTTATAACAGGTATTTGGGTCAGTAAAGACGAAAGTGCCGAAAAAATAAAAAGAACAGTTAAAAATATTTCACTTATTTTCATAGTCCACTTCACTTTCGGTCAAGTTTTCTTCTGTGCATTTTCTCTTTTGTCTTTGTACCCTTTACTTTGAAGATAATCAGGTATCCTGCAAGAAGTGCGAGGAATGTTGTCTGAGTATAAAACAAAGCGTAATCTTCGCTTGAAAAGCCGTTGCCGTGCTTTACGGGCTTGTCCTCGGGCTTTTCTGTGGGAATAGGCTCAATGCCGTCATAATTGCCCGAAATCACCGCCTCATCGGGCGAAGACGCAGCAGATACACTTACACAAAAGACTGATGAAAAGCTCATCAGAACAGCCATTAATAAGGTGATTGCAAATTTAGTCTTTTTCATAATATTTCCCTTTGTAAAAATCAAGATTTAAAACAACTGAGTTAATTGTATCACAAGAGAAATATATATGCAACTGCTCTTTATTCTTCAGTCCAACCCTCTTTTGCCATATATTTATTTTAAATCAAAGCGACTGCATCTTCTGCAATCTGTTCGGGTGTAAGGTGGTTTTCTTTGAGTACATCGGCAGGATTATATCTGTCAAGGAATTCCTTTTTAAGACCGAAATTGATAACCTTAACATCTGACGGACCGTAGAAACGGGCAATCTTCTCACCAAAGCCACCGTCAAGCACTCCGTCTTCGAGTGTCACAACAACATCATGATCTTTCTTGAGGCTTTCAAGAAGCTCTGTATCAACGCCTGTAATGTAGTAAGGATTGATAAAAGTAGGTGCTGTGCCTGTTTTTTCTTCAATAAGCTTTGCAGCCTGTTCGCCCATTCCATAGAATGAACCGAGTGCGATTACGGCAATTTTACCGCCCTGCTGAGCAACTTCATATTTATTAAGTTCTGCAAAATTCTTTGTGCAAGGCTTGCCTGTTGAAACAAGTTCTGCAACGGGAACACGAATTGCAACAGGGTAATCTGTCTGCTCAATGCTCCAGTCGAGGACAGCAAGGTAATCTTCTTTGGTCGTAGGAGCGATATAAACAAGGTTAGGAATGTTTGAAATCATGGGAATATCAAAAATTCCGAGATGTGTAACATCTGTCATACCGTTTACCGACGCAGTCTGTACAAGGATTGTTGCAGGGTTTGAATCAATGCACAAGTCCTGTGAAAGCTGATCGTAGGTTCTCTGGATAAATGAGCTGTAAACATTGAATACAGGCTTGCCGCCGTTCTTTGCGATAGCAGATGCCATTGCAACAGCTGTCTGTTCTGCGATACCTACATCAAGGAACTGTCTGCCGAATGCTTTTCTCTCATCAGGAGTAAAGCCGTAAAGTGCCGGAGTACCGGCTGTAATCGCCACAACTGACTTGTCAGACTTCATCTTATTTCTAAGATATTCTGTTGTAATTGAGCTGTAGTCCTCCTCATCAGGGAAATTAACAGTAGTTTTGCCTGTTTCAATATCAAACGGCATACACCAATGCCAGCTTTCTTTGTCAGTTTCAGCAGGCTTATAGCCTTTACCTTTAAGAGTGTTAATATGAACAACAACAGGATGATCAATATCTTTTACAGACTTAAAAGCCTTGATAAGCTCTTCAATATTGTTGCCGTCCTTGACATATACATAATCAAGCCCCATTGACTTGAAAAGATTACATTCAGCCTTGCCGTCTGTGTCACGAAGAAGTTTGAGATTTTTATAAAGTCCGCCGTGATTTTCTGCAATCGACATTTGGTTATCATTTGCTATAATAATCAGGTTTGAATCCATTTCACCGGCAACATTAAAACCTTCAAGAGCCTCACCGCCGCTGATTGAGCCGTCACCGATGAGTGCAATAACATTGCCCTTGCCGTTTGTTACATCTCTGCCCCTTGCAAGCCCGCAGGCAAGGCTGACAGAGGTTGATGTGTGACCGACAGTAAACATATCGTGTTCGCTCTCTATGGGGCTTGTATAGCCTGTTACATCATCGTAATGCTCCTGTGCAATATATGCCTCTTTTCTGCCTGTAAGGATTTTATGCGGATATGACTGGTGTGAAACATCAAACACAAACTTGTCCTGTGGTGAATCAAATACATAATGAAGGGCAATTGTTGCCTCTACAATACCGAAATTCGGGCCGAAATGACCGCCGTGAACACTTGCACGGTGAAGTAAAGCGTCACGCATCTCTGATGCAAGAGCGTTAAGTTCATCAATACTGAGTTTCTTAACATCCTGCGGTCCGTTTATTTTTTCAATATACATCGTAATCAAAGCTCCTTATCATATAAATTTTAAATATAAATCAGAGATATTTCTCTTTGGCTATATTATATAACCTCAAGCTAACTTTAGGTCAAGAGTATTTTTAAAAAATTTATCTTTTGCATTCTTTTTTATGTATATCGTTACAACGCAATAGCATAACCCTCGAAAGGTAACTATAATTGAAACAGGCACTTACATAATTGCAAGTGCCTGTTTCATGGCTGAGCCGGCGGGATTCGAACCCACGGGTGACGGAGTCAAAGTCCGTTGCCTTACCGCTTGGCGACGGCTCAGTATATATTAAATTCTTCCGTTGTTAAAAAAACAAGCCGCTAAAGGAAAAACTTCAGCGGCCGTTGGTGACCCATCGGAGATTCGAACTCCGGACACCTTGATTAAAAGTCAAGTGCTCTGCCAACTGAGCTAATGAGTCAAATGGGGTGGAATGCCGGATTCGAACCGGCGGTCTCCAGTGCCACAAACTGGCGCGTTAACCAACTACGCTAATCCCACCATAAGTGGCGCGCCAAAAGGGACTCGAACCCCTGACCTACTGCTTAGAAGGCAGTTGCTCTATCCAGCTGAGCTATTGGCGCATTGAGTTGCTGACCTCATCAGTCAGCCTTTATATTATACCCATATACCGCTAATTTGTCAACACTTATTTCAAAATTTTTCAAAATTTTTTCAAATTATTTTAGGCGGACAAAATTACGGTTTTCCGTATTTTTGAGCAAGTGCAAGGTTCCTATAGTCGGGTTCTGACGAAACCTCTCTTATAAGCTTTACAAACTTAGGAAGTTGATACCGCTGATCTTCACTAAGCAATTCAATTTCTATTGTTGCCTTGTCATTCCAGAACGGATAAACATCAAGTTCGCAGTAGGTGCTGTTATCAACAATGCAATATCTGTCTTTACTGATGACGCCTGTAACATACTGCCTTTGAGCAAGGTACGAGTCGTATTGTTCTTTTGAAATATAATTTTCAATTTCGATCCGCTTAATATCCGATATTTTGATTTTTACAGTTTTAATATATACAGCCTTGTCACCCTCTCCCCTTTTGCGGATTCTGAAATATCCTTCCTCGGGAGTAGTGAGATATGCCTGTGTAATAGGAATTCTGCGACAGGTTTTTATGCTGTTCAAAAATTCAATATCAGGATATTCAATCAAAAATTTTCTTTCAATTTCAAGTGGTTTCGGAATTCCGAGAAATGCGACAACCTCCTTGAGAAGTCTTTTCAGCTTAGTATCAAAGTCTGTCGAATTATCAATAATTCTCAGATGCGGTGTGCCCGTCCACACAGCCATAACATCTGTGTCAACTTCTCTTGCTTTTTCAAGACTTTCTTCTCTGCGGAAAATATTGGTATTTTTTCCGTAATACTCTTCTGCACCGTCTGCGGAAGTCACAAGATGAAATACTGCGTCATAAGAATTTCGTATTACATCTTCATTCAAATTGTGAATACCTGCATACTTTGCAAACTCATCTTCCGTAACATATGCTCTGCTGTCAAGCAATCCTCTGTCAAAAAGCAAAACTGCCTTTTCGCAATCCATATTTTTGGCAATTTGCGTTTTTTCATTCTCCTCAGCAAGCTGAATTTCAAACAGTTCTCTGTGAAATTCATAGGAACCGACATTTTCGGGAGTTTTGCCCTCACTAAGCAATCTGCTTGCCACTTCACCGATTGTAATTGTAGGAATATTAAGCTTTTTAAGTTCTTCGCTGATATATTTTAATGCGGAAGTCTTGCCGCCGCAAGGCCCTCCCGTCAATACTATTTTTACAACTTCAGCCATAAAATCACCCATGTAACTTATTAAATTAAGTATATATCCCAATAGCAATTTTTTTATTCTGTAGAAGAACATTATTGTTAGTTTTTGTCCTTTATAAGATAATATCGGCAAAATGAAAGTTTCTTATGCAGTAAAATTCATATTATACATTAAAAAGCGTATAAATTATCATAAAAACGGTGAAATATGCTGTTATAACATTGACAAGTTGCGTGTTAAAGTGCTAAAATATGTGTATAACCAATGAGGTTTTTTCTTATATTGAAAGGAAGTATTTATGATGGAAAAGCAGAATATTGACTGGGCAAACATTGGCTTCGGTTATATGCCCATCGGTGAAAGATTTGTAGCTAATTATAAAGACGGTAAGTGGGATGAAGGCAATATGACTGCCGATACCACAATTACTATCAGCGAATGTGCAGGCGTTTTGCAGTATGCTCAGACTTGCTTTGAGGGTATGAAAGCGTACACTACCTGTGACGGCAGAATTGTTGTGTTCAGACCTGACCTTAACGGTCAGAGAATGGAAGACAGCTGTAAGCGTCTTGAGATGCCTGTATTTCCAAAAGAAAAGTTTGTTGAGGCTGTTTGCAATGTTGTTAAGGCAAATGCCGATTATGTTCCGCCATACGGCACAGGCGCAACACTTTACATTCGTCCGTATATGTTCGGCAGTGGTCCTGTAATCGGTGTTAAGCCGTCGGCAGAATATCAGTTCAGAGTATTTACTACTCCCGTTGGGCCGTACTTCAAGGGCGGTGCAAAGCCTATTACAATTAAGGTTTCAGACTTTGACAGAGCTGCTCCTCACGGCACAGGTCACATCAAGGCAGGACTTAACTATGCAATGAGCCTTCACGCTATTGTTACCGCTCATGCAGAAGGTTTTGACGAAAATATGTACCTTGACGCCGCTACAAGAACTAAGGTTGAAGAAACAGGCGGTGCTAACTTTATTTTTGTAACAAAGGACAACAAGGTTGTTACTCCAAAGTCTAACAGCATTCTCCCCTCAATTACCCGCCGTTCACTTATGTATGTTGCTGAGCATTATCTTGGTCTTGAGGTTGAGGAAAGAGAAGTTTACTTTGATGAAGTTAAGGACTTTGCAGAATGCGGTCTTTGCGGCACAGCTGCCGTAATCTCACCTGTTGGCAAAATTAACGACCACGGCAAGGAAATTTGTTTTCCGAGCGGTATGGATGAAATGGGTCCGATTACAAAGAAGCTTTACGATACACTTACAGGTATTCAGATGGGCAGAATCGAAGCTCCCGAGGGCTGGATTAAGGAAATCAAGTAATCAATTTTATACATATAACAAGACGGTCTGTGAGAACAGACCGTCTTTTATTTGCAGTTTTTAATTATATTGTTGTAGGCAACATCAACGGCAGAATCATCTGTATTGCAATGCAGTACATAAAATTTTGTATGCCGAATAAGATTATCGAGATTTGAGAGCAAAGAGATTCCGTCTGACTTATTCACAAATTTAACAGTCGATTTGTAGAGCCTTTGTACAATCTCCTTTGTGTCGGGAATTGTAACAAAATTAGTATCTGAGCGTTCAATGAATATTATAGCACCTACAGGGACGGTTTCGTTGTTAGCAATTCCGCTTCCGCCGTCAAACGGAGTTCCGCAGCATAGCGGGACTTCGTTTTTAATTTTCACAACAGGCTTATCGTCATTGAGAATATGAGCTTTTGTGCCGAATCTTTTCAGCCACATCTTTGTATGAGTGGATTTGCCGACACCTGAATCGGCGGAAAACAAATACGCTTTTCCGTCAAAAACGAGTGCCGAGGAATGCACAAGCATAGCACCACGGTGAATTATTTTGCGGTTAAAAATTGACGCCGTTGCAAATTCTTCGGCTTCATCAATGGTTGAACCTTCAACCATACGCCTCAACAGGGAATTTAAGTATGAGGCTGACGGTATGGCAGAAAAATCTGCACTTCTCTCCCCTTCATACAAAAACGGTTCGCACAATTTTTTTAAGTAATCAAATTTAGGCTCAATTTCAACAATAAAATCAGCCATTAAATATTTTGGCAAAGCGTCCTCCGAAATAAAACAGACTCACAAAAAGTGAGCCTGTTTTTTATTTGTTAGTTTAAATGAACGATAAACTTCTGAATTTGGGTTGCATCAACTACTGTGATGTCGCTGTCACTGTTATAATCGGCAAGATGTTTTTGTTCTGCCGAAAGTTCAACAATACCGACAACATACTTCTGCACAAGGGTTGCGTCAGAAATATCAATATTACCGTCCATATTAACATCGCCAATTTTATAGTTAGAAATGCCGTTAAACGGAATATTGTTAGCCTTTGCGTATTCTTCTGCATAAGAACCGTAACTGCCCTTGATTGTTACATTCGGAGAGTTTCTGAAAGCGTTAGAAGCAATAGAAGTCACGGATGTAGGAATAAACACCTCTGACAGTGATGCACATTCAGCAAAAGCACTCTTACCAATCGCACTTGTACCGGCAGGTAAATATACCTTGTCTAAAGAAGTACAATTGTAGAACATCTGATCGGTAATTTTACTCGGCACACAGTTAAAGGTAACAGATTTCAAACTTGTGCAATTCTGAAACACGGCAGAGCCAAAATCTCTCACCCAGATAGGAATTGAAATTGATTCAAGTGAAGTACAACCGTAAAAAGAATCAGTACCGATTCTTCTAAGATATCTTGCTTCGTCAAGCCTGACCGATGTTATTGCGGTCTTTCCCACAAAGGCAAAATCAGAAATTTCCGATACAGACCAGCTTTGAAGCTTAAGCGGAAGAACAATATCGGTCTTATCACCTTTATATCCGGTTACGCTCGCATTACCGTCGGAAACAGAATATACAAAGCCGCCGGTTTCATATGAAGCCGCAGAAATTTGAAATGTAGAAATAATAATCAAAAATACAGATAATAACAATCCGGAAAAGCGTTTTAGGGATTTTAAACAATATGTTTTTTTCATATCATTACCCCCAATCGTCACCATCACTCTTAGTAGCCTCAGGAGTATCATCAAGACTACCGGTCAAAATTATATCCTCGAATTTAAATTTTACTAATTCAAATTCAGGAGAAGAATACTCTTTTTTCATAAATAACTCCTTCCTAAATTTTATGTGTGCAACAGTATTGTCTGTTGCACACAATAAATTTAAAATCAAACGGTTGCGTTCGCAACATCATAGAGTGTAAAGTAGATAGGATCACCAAGTTCAACAACAGTATCATTTGATTCATTAACATACTTAATATAAGTGTAAACTCTATAAACACAATTTGCATTAGTTTCGGTATTATTGAAACGAGCATAATACTGAAGTCTGTTCTTGTTATCAAGTCTATCATTATTAATCTGTTTTGTGAGCGAGTCGATACTTGATTTACCTGTCAAAATTTTATTTTTAGCATCTTCAGCTGCTGCAGGAAGATCATTGATGTACTTATTAGCGTAGTACTTCATATCAGTATTGTAACCTACACCAATGGAATCGTTTTCTAACTTTAACTTCTGCATCACAATACCTGTCTGAACCTTACTGCTGTCAGGATCAAATACACTAAGCTGTTTGCCGTTATAGAAGAAGTTAAGTACAAAGTCAGCGTAAAGCTTGTCTTCATCGTTACCCTTAATAAAATCTTTATTTGTATCAAGTGTATTCATACTATCAGCGTCAAATCCGGCAAAAGCGGAATCTGTTTTTGCTGTCCACTGATTTCTTGTTACTTCCATAAACTGAGTTGAAGTAGAAACTTCCTTAACAGATGCAACTGGAGTTGAGCTTTTTCCATAAACAGGAACTATCCAACAGTTATCATACGCTACATAGCTGAAATGTCCTTCACTGTTGTATGCTTTAATAACAAGATTCTCACATTCCGGATCGGAGTAGATTGCCCAATACATAAACTGAAGTTCTTCACCACTTTTATCTTTATATGTTTTCGGAGCAGTGATATCATACTCATAAGTTCCGTCAGTTTTTTCTGTATAGAATACTGAACCGTAAGGTAATTCAGGTGAATTATTTCTTGTGAAAAATTCAAAATGACCGTTTTCGTTATTATAAGAAGTAGGTTTTTTAGTATCCCTATCAAGGAAAACACCAAGGTGGATTTTTTTGTCTGACTGAGTTGAATTAACAACAGCTGAAGCTATTGACTTACTAACTGATGAATCAAAAGGCATAGAATCTGTAGGTTTATCCCAAGTAAGATTCTTTGTAAAGTTTGACTCATACGGTGCAAGAGAAAGGATAAAGCTATCTGTAAGAGTTACCTTTACAGAATGTGATTCTACACCTTCACCATTAGTAGCATTCTCATCAAATGTGTATGATGAAGTGTTTTCGGGATCAACATAACCAGCCTTGTTGTAATACTTTTGTTCACCCATTCTGTCAGTGTAAGAGAACTGAACCTTATACGGTACTTTAATAGAAGTAATGTCAGAATAGAAATTATAGTATACTGTTCCCGCATTCTCACCAATAAGAGTATCCTCATGTGCCTTATAGTACTCATTAAACGAGAACGTATATTCTAATTTAGTTACAAGGCCATTTTTTCTGTCTCCGCTAACAATTGGTGTAGAAGTAGGTTTAAAAGCAGTTATATCTGTTGTGTTTTCAGCAGAATAGTAACCATTGAAATTATAAAGGTTCTTTGTTGTTGTGTAAAGAGTAACAGTAATTTTAGCATCTTGCTGACCAGTAACTATATCACTAATAGTTTTTTTATCAATTGAAGCAGTAGAATCAATTATACCTGAGTTGTAGTACTCTTTACCATCACTTGATTTTACAACAACCTGAATTTCGGTAGTGGCTTTACCACCGCCTGCATTTTCTCCGGTGTACAATGAATGGTGGAAGGTCATTGAACCGCCCGGAGTTTTGATATAACGAGCAACCAAAACAACATTAGCATTTCGAGCTACCTGTCCTGTAATCTTGTTAAGTTCAGACGGGTCATTAACAGCCTTATAAGTATCATCAATCAAACGATACCAACCAACGAAAGTGTAACCATTTGTTGTTGAACTTGTTGCACCAACTGTAAACTTGAAGTTCTCAGAGTTATCAGAGGTTGTTTCCACATGGGTCGGCTTATCTGAAGATGAAACTATAGGTGCAGTAAAGTAAGCTTCTGCAGCTGTATTTGTACCTGTAGCTGTGCCCTCAATAAATGTATCTGTATTAACACCTGTCATTGTAGTAAAGCTGTCGAGGGTATCGGCATATTCAATTTTGATATCACCTGTAATTTTAGCTTTATCAACTGAATAGTACCAACGACCGTCGCAACGCTCACCTGGCTGAACATCAGCATTATCTCTGCCACTTGAATGGATAGCTGACTCATAGTTAATTATAGCATACTTACCTGCATAAGCGGTATACAGCGATTTAAATGAAGTCCAATAACCTGAAATAACCTCTGTACTTGCACCGGAATCACTCATAAAATCTGTCGGAACTGCACCATGATTAACAAGGTTTTGGAGTTCATCTGATGATTTTGTAAGACCATACAAAAGTGCTGACGGAGGAAGTGCTGCGACTTTTTGACCTAGTTTATTGTAAATATACCACTTTGTGGCATATTGACCGAGATAATTTTTAGTTTCTTTGTAATAGTTAACATAACCGTCAGAAACAATTGTCAAATATTCCTCTTGATCTTTTACTGTATCAACTGTTACATTATCACTATTCTTAATGACTGTACCAAATATATCTGTCGGTTTATCATAATAATCGACAAACACTTCATATTTAGTATTATCAACTGTTGTTGCTTTCAATGTATCATTAGGAACATTACCGGCATCAGCCGAAGTATTATTATAAGTATGATACTTAAAACGATATACGATATTCTTAATATTAGCGACAGAATCACTGCTATTTACCTGTGACATATTTGCAAGATATTTAAAGTCATCATAGTCATATGTCTGGCAGTTCTTTGATTTTCTGACTCCATCATCACCTGATACATGAACAAAATCCCATACATAGTTATTGAGTGTAATACCTTTAACAACATTAGATTGATCATCACCTATATGCTTTGGAATCTGCATATATATACTACCTTCTGCATTGACCATCGGCTGTCCCGGATAATCGCCAAGAGCATTTCCGCTATTATCACCATCACTGTAGTAGGCATAACATGCGATTGTGTCACCCCATTTAGCTTTAGCGTCCATAAAGTTTTCTACATAGAATGTAATGCAGTCAGAATCATTCTTAAGAAAATATATAGGAGTAATTTCAATCGTTGATACATCAGCATAAACATCTTTATTTACAGTAAAGGTATATTCATACACATCGCTTTCATGTTCATTGCCGGCTTTCTGTGTAAGTACTCCGCCTGTAAAACCGTTGATACTGAATCCCTTAACATAGTAATCACTGCCACTGTGACCTGCAAAGTTTGCATCAGACTTAATTGTGGTTTTAACGGTTACTTTTGAGCCATACGGAACTTTCTTAGCAGTAACACCCTGATATTGATCATTAAATTTACATGAATCAATTGCAGTAATATTAGTAGTGCCGTCCGATGAAGTTACTTTAAGTTCAGTATCACCCAAGGCAGATGTTGTCTTACCGTAATAATCCTTTCGAACCGTACCGTCTTTACCAACAATATTTACTGTTGTATCAGAAGCACTATCTTTGGTAGCTGTTACCGTATATGTTTTAGCTTCCGGATCGTAGATGATTTTTATTTCTCCGATTTCTTCAGAATGTTCACCTATGATGCTCATTCTACCGAATAAATATCGAACCGATCCCACATAACACTCCTGTGTTTTAGCGTCGACAAGACTTAAGCCTTTAGGATTATCTGGATTTACAGCTTTGAGACCTGTATTTGGCTCCATATTAACATAGGAACCATCCTTTGAAAAAGCAAAATACAGTTCTTTATAATGTTTTTCATTAAGAGTTACTATATATTTTCCGTCTTTTTTATAAACATTGTATTTTCCGTATTCAGTATTTTTATATCCCTGCTGTCCTTCCCAATCTTTTGGGTTGCTAGTGCTACCATACAAAAAGTACATATCATTCACGGTTGTACCTGAATCTTCTACTTTAAAGTTAGCGACTACGGTTGTATCAGCTGTAATCTCAAGAGAAAGTGTAAGATCGGTACAAGTTTCTGATATACCATTAACCATCCAGCCGGAAAGAGCGTAGCCATCCTTTGGAGCTGCAGTGAATGTTACTGTATCGCCCTCGGTTACTTTTGTATCGGAAGCGAGTGGATTTTTTCCGTTCATTGCAGAAACAGTACCGGATTTATCGTCACTTGAACTGAATTTTACTGTGTATGTTTCTGCGTTACGGAATGTTACATTTGTTACTTTAACATTCTGATCAGGCATTGTAAATGTTGCCTTGTTGCCACTTACGGTGGTTTTGATTGAAGCACCGTCATCTTCACCCACAACAGTTACTGATTTAAGAACTTCGCCACTTGTAGGAGCTGCAGTAACAGTAACCTTTTCGCCGGCACTTGCCTGATTTGGAGAAATGGTTAATTCCTTACCTGAAGTATTGCTGATACTATATTTTTTTGTAATATCAGTTATCCATACTTTTATATCACTTGCATTGGATGAATTAAGCCATATTCTATAGTTGCTAACCGTATTACTGTACTTAAATGCATAAGTGTTAGTCGATTTAGTAATCTTAAGTTTTTCACCACCTAAGGCTATTGCTTTTTGATCACTTTCCGGACAATACTGGTCTTTACCATCATGAAATCTAAAATAAACATCACCCGCATTAGCCCCTGTAGTGTCATGATAATAGAAACCGGTTGCCGGGTCGTAATCCAATTTATATTGTGTAAAAGAAGTTTCCCACTTTCCACCAAACGCACTACCTATAAGATACCAGTTTTCAAGCTGTTTGACCGTAACTGTCGCAGTAGCTGTAACATCGCTGTAATCGGTGGCTGAAACTGTAACTGTATATGTAGTATTAGATGTAATGTTATCTACATTAACAGAAGCAGCATTTTCGGCAGTATTCTTTACAGTACCTACTACTGTGCCATCGGCATTTTTAAATGTATAAGTTACATTACCAACACCTGCTGCTTTATTCGTCAAAGTTGCAGTAAGTTTTGTACTGCCACCTGATGTAACAGTTGCAGGCGAAGCTTTAAGTGATACGCTTTCTGCTACATGGGTCAGCGAAGATTCAGAGCCAGCTGTATAATACAACCGCATACCGTTATTAGTAGTATCAAGCCAAATAGTTACTTTGTCATTAGATGGATCAAAAGGATTACTAAATTTTATAAGTCTTTCTTCCGGCGTGTCTTTATTAGTAAGAAGCGTTAAATAATTTTGACTATTCTTATTATTTTGAAAACTGTGACCTGCACCATCGACAGAAGTCAGATATTTATCATTACTAGAACGAATAAAGAAGTATCTGTCAAAATTACCGTATGAATCTTCAGCTATCTGACCGGAAAGTGAAGCAACCGTTTCTTCTGTATCATAATAATAAAGACCTTTCTGTTCAGATGACTCGGTAAACTTATATTCAGTGGTATCCGCATTCCATTTAGTTTTAAATCTACCTGCAATGTAGTAGTCGGTAGATGTCGAACCACCGCCAGAACCGTCTGAATAGGTTGTCCAAGTTCCTTTCATACCTCCGTTATTAAGTGACCAACAGTTCTTATCGCCCTTATTAGCTATTGTTGTACCAGCACTTGAGTAAATATTATCTTTATCCCAAATATCCTTAGGGTTAAAAGCATTACCATTAACCCTTGTAAATACAGATTGATTCCATTCTCCACTCGGAACTGTACCGGAATATACTTTACTGTTTCCAATTTGGCTAAGTTTCGACCAACTAAAACTATTATCACCGTCTTTATAAAATTTTATGTAAAACTCAGCATTATCCGCAGTAGCATCATACTTTGCACCTGAAATATCCAAATATAAAGTATCTCCAACTGTAAAAAAATCAGCCGCATTAACACTTATAGTGCCGATAAGCATTGTTGACAGAAGCATCATTACCGCAAGGATGACGGAAACAGTGCTTCTGCCTAAATGAGAAATTTTAGTTTTCATAAATATTACCTCCATAACCGAATATTTTGGTTTTGGTTAGGTTCGGGTTCGACCTTTACCGCCTGACCAACGGTGAAACAGAATCGGCAAAGCCACGGGATTTTGTTGCTAATTTACAAAAAGTGCCGTGTCTTTAGCTAAAAAATGTGTCCTTGAGCTTGTTTCAGTCAAAATGTGAACACTAACCCATATTCTTTATAGTAGATTATACCATTTTAGATTGATTTTTTCAATTAGGTTGCAATAATTTTATTGTGTTTGTTTAATGTGATAGTTTTGTGTTTGTTTTTACATTCAGTTTTGCCGTTTTCACAACAGGGTTTTATGTTATGCACAAGTTACAGTGTGTTTTTTGTAGATTTTGTCAATATATCGTGCATTTTCATTATTCTTAAAAAGCAATTATTTTGCGGTATATTTCAGGGATGCTGATGTTTTTTTGTTAAAAAATAAACCCCATATGGGTTTTGGATTAAGAAATAATTCAGCAACAATAAGGATAAATAAACCGCAAAAGGCACATAACCGTCACTGTTTTCGGTTATGTGCCTTTTTGTTTTTGCAGGGCTGTTTTTTACAGTCCATTGAGGTTTGCAAGAGTTTTACCGCTCGTAAGGTTATCAATAGCAAGCCAGTACTTGCTGCCACTTGTAATTATCATATATTCTGTTTTTTCGGGTTACCCCAACTATTGACATTGAGCCTTTTTCAGTTGTTATCTATTTTGACAAAGCCTCTGCCCTTTATTGCACCTGCTGTTGTTACAATAATAAAGGCATTTGGGTCAACATTTTTGATTCCCGAAGTGATTTTGTAAACTTCCTGCGGACGGACTGCACACATAATAACCTTTTTTTCTTTTCCGCTGTATGCGCCCTCGCCGTCAAGATATGTGACACCTCGCTTGAGGTTCTTCATAATGTCCATACTGACCTCTTTGTAGTTGTCTGTTACAACAAACATCAATTTGCCGTTGCCTCGTGAAGTACCGTAGCTCACCGCATCAATTACCTTTATGCTGATAAAAATTACAAGCAAAGCATAGAGTACATTTTCAATGCTGTGATAAACAAAGAATACCATTAAAAGCACAAGAATATCGGACACAAGGATTATCGTACCCGTTGAAATAAACGGAAAATGCTTGTGAAGATTGAGGGCGATGATGTCTGTACCGCCTGTTGAACCGCCTCGGTAGAAGATAAGACCGAGTCCGAGACCGTTAAGCACTCCGCCAAAGCCTGCCGCAAGGATTGTGTCACCTGTGTAGGCAGGAAGAATCGGTGTAAGAACATCAATCATAACAGACACAAGTGCCGTTGCAACAAGGGTTCTTGTCAGAAAGCCTTTTCCGTTTTCGATAAATCCCCAGATGAAAAGCGGAATGTTCATCACAAAAATCATAATACCTATCGGCAACGAGAACATATAGTTGAGCATTGTTGCCACACCGGTAAGTCCGCCCGGGGCAACATTGTTAGGTGATGTAAACATTGCTACCGATATGCCGTAAAGAACTGCTCCGGCGAAAATTACAAGATAATCAAAAAATAGTGTTCCTGCCTTTGCAAGACAGGAATTCGGTTTTAAATTCGTTTGCATAAAATCACTCCCCGAAACGAGTATGTATAATTATTTCAAAAAGCTGATTTATTCTGTCAAATTCTTTATTAATCTGCAAGTATCCGAAAAGTGCTTCAAGTCCTGTTGCACTGTGATAATCGGCAACAGAACCGTTTTTTGGAGTACATTTCGGCGCGGCATTTCTGCCTCGCTTGTAAACGGCAAGCTCCTTTTCGGTCAGTTCAGGCATTAGAATTTTGGCAAACTGAGCCTGACTTTTGCAGTTTACAAGCGAAACCTTTATTTTATTGAGTTCTCCGACACTGCGGTTAGCCTTGCGAACAAGGTATTCACGCACAAGCAGGTCATAGACGCCGTCACCCACAAAGGCAAGTGTAAGCGGAGAAATTTCATCGGCTAATGAATGAACAGATGTGTTTTCCATATTAACTCCGTATTATGCAATATCAATCCATAAAGTCAAATTCAAGCTCATAAATCGAAACAGTGTCGCCGTCGGAACAGCCCTTTTTGCGGAGTGCGTCAATTACACCGCCGTTTATGAGAACCTTTTGGAAGTAGTTAAGGCTTTCGTAATCGTCAAAATTGATGCCCTTCATAACCTGCAACAGCCAGTCAGCCTCAACGGTATAGATTCCGTTCACATTCTTGATTATAACAGAATGGTCATCAAAATCATCAACGGTCACAATCGGAGCAGGCTCTGCCTCATAGTGAGTGATTGGAGGAAGTTTTGAAAGCATTTCCTGAATCTTTTTGAGGAGCGGATCAACATCATAGCGGATTGCCGCCATAATCGGGAAGAAATCATAACCTTGATCTTCGACAAACTTCTTGAAGTCTGCAATTTGCTCATCGGTTGCCATATCGCACTTGTTGCCTGCAACAACCATCGGACGCTCTGCAAGCTCGGGATTGAACTTTGCAAGCTCATTGTTGATTGTTATGAAATCCTCTTTCGGATCTCTACCCTCACTGCCCGAAACATCGACAATGTGAACGAGCATACGGCAACGCTCAACATGGCGGAGGAACTGATGTCCAAGACCTGTACCCTGCCATGCACCCTCGATAAGTCCGGGAATGTCAGCCATAACAAATGACGAACCCTCGCCCATTGACACAACTCCGAGAACGGGCGTTATCGTTGTGAAGTGATAGTTTGCGATTTCAGGCTTTGCCTGTGAAACCACGGAAACAAGGGTGCTTTTTCCGACATTCGGGAAACCTACAAGACCTACATCGGCAAGGAGCTTGAGTTCAAGAACAACATCAAACTCTTCACCCGGAAGTCCCGGTTTTGCAAAACGGGGAACCTGACGGACAGGGGTTGCAAAGTGCGGATTGCCCCAACCGCCTTTACCGCCTCTTGCAACAATGTAGGGTTCATCACCCGAAACATCGGCAAGGATTCTTCCGCTGTTCTCCTCTTTTACAACAGTTCCGACAGGAACACGGATGATGAGGTCTTCGGCATTTTTACCACGGCATCTGCCGCCCCTGCCGTTTTCACCCTTTTTTGCGGCATATTTTCTTTTGTAGCGGAAATCTGCAAGCGTTGAAAGGTTGGAATCAGCAACAAAAACAATGTTGCCGCCTCTGCCGCCGTCACCACCGTCGGGACCGCCTGCAGCTACATATTTTTCACGGTGAAACGAAACGGCACCGTCACCGCCGTCACCGGCTTTTATTTTAATTTTCGCTGTATCTACAAACATATTTTTCTCCGTAACAGTTTTGCTGTTCAAAATTATCAGTACAAATGTAAAGATTTTCAGACTTGTTTGTTATTAGTATAAACAAAAATGTAAAAAATAAGGGCGGATTTAAAATCCACCCTCATAAATTTTGAGATTACTGCTCAACAGGATAAACGCTTGCACGCTTTCTGTCTTTGCCGACACGCTCAAATCTTACAACACCGTCAATCTTTGCGAACAGTGTATCGTCAGAGCCTTTGCCTACATTTTCACCAGGGTGAATATGTGTGCCTCTCTGCTTTACAAGGATGTTGCCTGCGAGAACCTTCTGACCGTCTGCACGCTTAACGCCAAGACGCTTTGATTCACTGTCACGGCCGTTCTTTGTAGAACCCATACCTTTTTTATGAGCGAATAACTGAATGTTTATTTTAAGCATTACCTTACACCTCCGAAAATTTAACTTTAATATGATTTTTGTACTGCTCGGAAAGAGCAGTTAAGTGAAGCTTTAAGCCTGAGAGTATGTCACAAGCCTTTAAAGCATCATTCGGTGACATTCTTACTTTCATAAGACCGTCATCCTCGGTAACCTGCGCATTGATATGCAAAACCTCGGTGATTGTGTTTGCAGTCATATATGCGGCAGAACTGATTGCCGCACATACAATATCGCTGCCCTCTTCGGCATAGTCCGAGTGACCCGATATTTTGAAACCGCAAATTATATCATCTGATTTAAAAAATGTTACCGTAGTCATTTTCAGGCTTCGATTGAAGTAATCTTAACCTGTGTGTAAGGCTGTCTGTGACCCTTTGCTCTCTTTTCGCCCTTCTTAGGCTTGTAAGTGCAAACTCTGATTTTTTTGCCTTTACCGTTCTTTACAACTTCACCTGTAACCTTAGCGCCCTCAACGAGCGGTGTGCCAACCTTGATGCCGTCGTCTGTGCCGACTGCCACAACATCAAATGTTACTGTGTCGTTTGCTTCTGCGTCAAGCTTCTCGATGAAGATAACCTCATCGTTAGTTACCTTGTACTGCTTGCCGCCTGTCTGAATAACTGCGTACATTTTAGTACCATCCTTTACATTGGGCTCGCTATGTGCAGGTGGAACGAATCACTTAAAACCCACAATATGCGGCTTATATACTATATCACAAAGAAAACTTTCTGTCAACAATTTTCCCGATATTTTTTAAGCATATTAAAGATTGTTCTGAATTTTGCAAGCCTTGAGAGTATTTTTCATAAGAGTTGAAATTGTCATAGGACCTACACCGCCAGGTACGGGTGTGATAAACGAGCATTTATCCTTGACATTTTCAAAATCAACATCACCGCAGAGCTTGCCGTTTTCATCCCTGTCCATACCGACATCAATCACAACCGCACCCTCTTTTACCATATCGGCAGTAACAAACTTCGGTCTGCCGACTGCGGCTACGAGTATATCTGCCTGTGAACAGATTTCAGCAAGATTCTTTGTTCTGCTGTGACAGATTGTTACCGTGCCGTTTTCGTGGAGCAAAAGCATTGCCATAGGCTTGCCGACTATGTTACTTCTGCCGATTACAACGCAGTTTTTACCGCTTACTTCAATGTTATAGGAGTGGAGCATCTCCATTACGCCTGCAGGCGTGCATGGAAGAAAATCATACTCGCCGAGCATGATTTTGCCGACATTTACGGCATGGAATGCATCAACATCTTTAAGCGGGCTGATTGCCTCAATAACAGCCTTGTCATCAAGGTGCTTCGGCAACGGAAGCTGAACAAGAATACCGTTGATATCCTTTTTATTATTGAGAGTTTCAACAAGGTTTAAAAGCTCTTCCTGTGTTGTTTCGGCAGGAAGTGCGTACTCCTCTGACTTAAAGCCTACAAATTCACAAGCCTTTTTCTTGTTGTTTACATATACTCTTGATGCCGGATCGTCACCTACGATTACTACCGCAAGACCCGGTGTTATTCCGTGGGTTTCCTTTAACTCAAGCGTCTGCCTCTTTACTTCTTCCTTTACCTGTGCCGATACCTTTTTCCCGTCGATAATCTGCATAGAAAGAATCCTCCTTTTTTCTGTTTATAATTAAGAATACAATACCTGTTACGAAAATTACTGTTGAAAGAACCTGTGACACCCTTATGTCTGCTCCGAAAACTTGGAACGGAAGATAAAGACTGTCTGTTCTAAGTCCTTCAACAATTGTTCTTTCAAATCCGTACCACACAAGGTACATAAAGAAAATCTGTCCCGAATACTTTTGCTTGTATTTTCCGTAGAAATGGAGAAGTACAAATCCGAGCAAGCACCACATTGATTCATAGAAGAAGCACGGGTGAACTCCTATGTTGTCTGTTCCCTCGCTCAGCATTCTCCACGGCAAATCCGTTGGAGCACCGTATGCCTCCTGATTCATAAAGTTGCCCCATCTGCCTATTCCCTGTCCGATAAGAAAGCCGACCATTGCAATGTCAAGAACAGGCATAATCTCCATTTTTTGTATTTTGGCAACGGTCAAGCCGCCGAGCAACGCACCGATAATTCCGCCATAAATGGCAAGTCCGCCGTTATTGATGTAGAGAATTTCAATCGGATTCTGTCCGTAATAGTCCCATTTGAAGAAACAAAAATAGAGTCTTGCACCGATAATTCCCGTTATTATTCCTGCGAAAATGCAGTTGATAAGCTTTGAACCGTCAACCTTGTAGCGCGGTGAACTTTTCCACGCATACAGTACGGCAAGCAGAAGTCCGCAGGCGATGATTATTCCGTACCAATAGACCTTGTAATCACCGATTGAAAATGCAATCGGGTTAATATCAAATTCCCAGCCAAATCCGGGAAACTGTACATGATAAGGCATAATTACACCTCTCCGGGCTGTTTTACAACAGACAAAGTGCAATTATTGACATCAAGCATTTCAGCAAGTCTTGCGTTAATATCCTCGAGTTTTGCATTTGCAACCGCATCAATATAAGTGAAAATCTCGTTACCTTGCATTTCATAATCTATAATTGAATTTGAGATTGCACTTACTGAGTTAAGAGATGAAACAGAATCGCCGTAAACTGACTTTCTTGCAATTTCAAAGTCCTCTTTATCAATGCCGTTTTTCTTAACCTCGGAAATATACTGTTTAATCATTTCAGCCGCCTCCTTTGGCGCTCTTGATTCGCCGCCGAAAATTACCGAACAATAACCCGGGCCCTCAAAAAGCTCGTAAGAAAAGCTTGAATTGATAAGATTTGAATCCATAAGCTTTCTGTAGAGTGTGCTTGTATTTGACGCAAGTGCCGAAAGAAGAATATCTGTGCATGCAAGCTGCTTTTCATTAAGAGGCTTGTCTGCCTTTTCCTTGAAACCGAGATTGAACAATGGCATTGATACAGGAAAAGTCTGCTCAATATAAGGCTCTTTGATTTCATAAGGCTCTGTTTCAAAATAGTTTTTGATTTCCTTTTTCTCGCAAGGTTTAAGCATTTTGTCGGCAACCTTAAGAACGCCGTCAACCGTTACATTACCTGCAACGCAGAGAACCATATTATTAAGGTTGTAGAAAACATTATAAACTTCATAAAGCTTTTCGGCTGTAATTTCCGCAATTGTTTCAACCGTACCGGCAATATCAATTTTTACAGGGTGATTGTGGTACATACCCTCAAGCATATTGAACATTACTCGCCAATCGGGAGAGTCGTCATACATTTTGATTTCCTGACCGATAATACCCTGTTCCTTTGCAACTGTCTGAGCCGTAAAGTAGGGATCCTGAACAAAATCAAGAAGAATTTCAAGGCTTTCGTCAAACTTGTCCGTACATGAGAAAAGATAGCAGGTTTTTTCAAAGCTTGTATATGCGTTTGCATTTGCGCCTGTTTTTGCGTATCTTACAAACGCATCACCCTCTTCACTCTCAAAAAGCTTGTGTTCAAGGTAATGGGCAATACCATCGGGAACTGTGATTATGTCGCCGCCGTTTACGGAAAATTTTGTGTTAATACTTCCGTAGCGTGTGCCGAAAATTGCATATGAAGAAGTGTAACCCTCTTTTGGATAAACAAAAATTGTAAGTCCCGATGGATGTTCAACTTTATAATAGCTGTCGCCTGCAATTTCCGATTTAATTTCTGTAATATTCATTCTGTCCGCCTCCCTTACTTATTTTTTAGAACATAAACCGTATCGAGCAAGAGCTTGCCTGCGGCGTTTACAATCTGTTCCTTGGTAACGGCATTTACCTCTGCGGAAACTTCTTCAACAGTTTCAAGGTCGCCGTTAAAGATTCTTCCTGTGTACCAGTTTTCAATACCGCTTACGCTGTCGCTGCTTGACTTGAATGAATTAACAACAGCAAGTTTTGTTGCCTCAATTTCAAAGTCCGTAATTTCGCCGTTTTTCATATCATCAATTTCTTTGAGAATAGCTTTTTCGGCTTTTTCAAGATTTTCGCCCTCAACGCCGCTGTTGATGTACATTATGCCCTTAATTGAATCGTAGGCAGATGAGCAGTAGTAGCAAAGGCTCTGCTTTTCACGAACATTGTTAAAGAGTTTTGAGCTTGCAGTACCGCCGAGAACAGCGCACATAAGTCTTTCGGCAACCGCCTCGTCATCTCCTGCGGAAATCTGTGTTCTGAATCCCATAACAAGCTTTGACTGTGAAAGCTCCATTTCCTCTGTAATATGTTTTTCCTCGGAAACAGTTTTGACAACATTTGTTGATGAAGTCACAACATTTCTTTCGATATTTGCAAATGCCTTTGTAAAAACTTCCTTTGCCTTATCGGCAGGGCTGTCGCCTATATAGAGAATCTCAAATTTTGCGGTTTTGAGAAGATTCTGCCACGCCCTGTAGAGTGATTCGGCAGTTGCGGCCTTGATTTTTTCAGCAGTACCGTAACGCTTGGTTCCGAAAACCTCATCCTTGCACATATGCTTTATAAGCTGTTCCATTGCATAGATTCGCTTTTCGTTAAATTCAGAATCAATCACATCAAGAAGCTGTCTGCGTTCCTGTTCAAGTTCACTTTCGATAAAAGCGTTGTCCTTGACATTCGGCTCAAAAATCACACTGCACAAAAGCTCCGAAAGCTCTTTTGCAATGCTGGCATCATCAAGAGAATATCTGTCATCAAGACCCGAAACGGAAATTTTAAGCACCTGACTTTCACCCAGTTTTGAAAGCGATGAAGTGAGGTCTGCACCGTAAAGTGAACTGAGTTTTTTGCTGAGAACAGTAAAATCGGGATATTTTTTGCATGAACGGACGAGCAATCCGCCCACAAGCGCATTTTCCGATGCCGTTTCAATAGAAAGCGGAACAACAATGTTCACGCTGATTTTCATTGTTTTAAAACGGCTGTCTTTAATGTTTGTAAAGAAAACGCCGTCTGCAATTTCATTTCTGTTGATGAAATTCATTTAATCAACTCCATTTTCAGATTGTCAGTCATATTGTATCACATTTTGGTTTATTATAAAAGGGATATAAGAAAAAATACCGCATATATGCACATTATTCAGTAAAAGTATATCCTTTAAGGGTTAAAATATTAAATCACGCATTTTCCGGGTTATTGTCAAGCTCAACAGGCACAACCTTGTCGGCTTCGGTGATTTTTCTCATTACTCGGCAAGGATTTCCGACTGCAACAACTCCTGCGGGAATGTCTTTTACAACAACACTTCCTGCACCGATAACACTGCCTTTACCGATTGTTACACCGCCACAAACAGTTACATTTGCACCAATCCAAACATCATCTCCGATATGGATAGGTTTTGAAATTAAAATTCCATTATTTCTCTGTTTGGCAATAATTGGATGGCTTGCGGCTGAAATACACACACCGGGTGCAATAAAGCATCCATTGCCTATGTGAACCGGTGAAGTATCAAGAATTGTGCAGTTATGATTGATAAGAGCAAATCCGTGAATATGGATATTAAATCCGTAATCGCAATTAAATATAGGATTTATCACAGCGTTACCATCAAATGTTCCAAGAAGTTTTGAAAGAATTTCTTTCCTCTTTTCTTCATTATCAGCATGAGTATTATTAAATTCAAAGCAAAGATTTTTTGCGGTTATCTGTTCATCATGCGGAAGATTAAAATCAGAACAGCAATACGGCTTGTCCTGTTTCATCATTTCAAGATATGTCATAAAATTTTCTCCTTTTGTTCGTTAAGAAAATTTTAGCATATTTTCAGGGATTGTTCAATTGGGAATTTATCATATGTGTGAAAAAGGTGTGGGTTCAGTAGCAGCGAACACTGTTCGACAATATGCAAATGTTTTGATTATACAAATGTTAATATAGTTATAACCCTATCGCAGTTTGTTATAGCGGTAATTGCGAGTGACGGTGATTGCTATATGTCAAAATTTCGTCCTCGCCAATGCGGCTTGTTCATAATCAGACTGTCATCAACGCTCTCCCTAAAAACAGTTGTTTTCTTCTATCCATTTTTATTTTTACGGTTACTCTCTCCCCGTCTGAAATATAGTCGCCTTGCGTTGTGCATAAATGCACTTCCTGATGCTCCTTATTTCAGACAGCGCTTTGCTCCCTAACCGAAGAGCCGAGGTTCTGTACCCAAAAATAACGACCGGCGAGGACTAAGCCGTGTA